>Ga0179593_1394419_pt1 | contig 19133 bp, 22 predicted proteins | sample CZODoug2_1_08_16_FD_185931 | JGI IMG/M metagenome (GOLD analysis project Ga0179593, IMG submission 185931) | Vadose zone soil fungal communities from Angelo Coast Range Reserve, California, USA - CZODoug2_1_08_16fungal (PacBio error correction) | ecosystem: Environmental > Terrestrial > Soil >...
CGATTTTTCAAGTGGTGGAGCCTTCCTGGGATGAAGCGAGGAGTGGTCGAGGGTAAAAAAAAAAGGGTTGGGGTTTCCGGAGTAATTAAAAAGGGGCGGGGGAGAAAGGAGAAACGCTTCAATAGTCTTAGTTTTCTTCAGAACTTTCGAGACGGACAGGCAGCGCTTCCACTACCTAGACGTTGCTCTTCCAATGAGGGTCGCGAGGGAGGTATGGGTAAAAGGAGCTGGGGGGGGGGGTAGGGTTCAGCTTTTTCTAGGGGGGTACTGAAACAACAAAAAAAAAAAGTGGATAGCTGTCAGATCATGTCAGAGAAGGGGGCCTGTGAGGCATACTGGAAATTACAGTTAAATTAACTGCGGCAAGAGGGTGAGATCGCGCTCTCGCAAGGCGGAGCACTTTCTTCTAATCCAAAATCGAATCTCAGAGAGGGGCTGCCGCCTCGGGGAAGGTGGGAAAAAAGATCAATCCGAAATTGGGAGGAAAACGCGAAAACAAGAGCAGAGGGGCATTTTCTGCTAGGTCAACTTTAGCATCGATTCTCCTTTGGCAGAACATCAGAAGAACTATTTTTGGTTGAAGAGAAGAAGTAAAAAGACTGAAACCGAAATACATTTAAACGGGCCGAAGCGGCTGGGCAATCTGCTATCGAGAGACCTCTACTTGGCCCCATCGACAACCTCAGACCGCCTTTCTGTGGGACACAATGAATGGAGTCGGTCAGAGCGTTACCTTGAAGATCGACTATATTGCGACTGCCGCGTCGGATCGGAGATGGCGTCGCCTATTGGGAAGAAACCCTTCCGGAGGGAAAAAAAAGAAGAAAAAGGGGGGGGGGGCATCAAAAAGCGGCGTGCAGGAAAAAGAATCATATCGATGTTTTTGAAGTACACTCCGAAAAAAGCGCGAAATGTAAAGACTGCGGAGAGGGGGGAGAGGGCGATGCCTTACGCACGTGAAAGTTTGCGCCCTTACCTAAGAGTACACGCTTAAGTTCACCCCCCTTCCAGAGACGAAGAGACATGAGGCATCGGAGCGCAAACGAAGGAGGGCAGGAGGACAAGTGGAGAGAAGGCGGGAGACTTTGACAGTGGTATTGGTCCATCTTTTGCAGGGAGAAAGAAAAGCTCTGGTCCTAAGGTCTGCGGACAGAAAAAAAAAAAGATGGGTACAAGAATCCCGAGAAAGCGTTTATGTGGGTCTCCATTCAGTCCTAGTGAGAGAAGGTCGGGGGAATGAGAATGGGGAAATGGCAGAAAAAAACCCGGGTCCCCAGAACAGAAGCATGTGGGAGAGTCAAGAGAGCTGGCATTCCGTGAAAGAGGATTTTGCGGCTCAGCCTGGCGAAAGTGCTAGCCTCGGGGGCTCGGAAGGGCTCGGGGACTGCTTGGAGTTATTCGAAGGCTACCTTCATCGAGGGGAGAAATGATTTGAGATGACCAAGCAGGGGTGAATCAAAGGAGAGAAGGGATAGGGAAGACGAGAAGCTTCGGCCTAAATCTGGGGGTTCAGACTAAAACAGGAATCAAATAGGTTTCCCGGACCTCCCGATCACGCGGAAAGGAAAAACGTTGCAGAGCGCAGCCTGGGAGACAATACCGCGCGTGGAAAGTTCGGCATAACACATGGCTGTTGGGGTCAGCAAAACAGCGAAAGAAAAAGGAAGCGTAGAAAGGGATTTCGTCTCAAATACATCTCCTTAGATGGAAAGAAAAGTGTCGACAATTGAAAAAAAAGGCAAAAAATGCCGCGCTTCACTCACGGCACAGACGGGGGACTGGTGATGTTAGGACACACTGAATAAAGCTGGCGCGCAAAGAGCCAAAGGGGAAGGTGCCGACGAAGGCGTGGATATCTCCCGAAATACGTAAGGAAGATGTCGGATTCATCTTGGTCTTCACAAGAATCTTAAGGCTCCATGAGTGAAAGAAAAATCTGGAATCTGAGGGTCCCTACTTCTTGGCCGGGCTTGAAGAAGAAAAATGTCCAAGGGTGGATGAAATACTGTCCTCTTGTTCTACCAAACGATAAAAGCCTAATGTTTCGTCGGAAAATATGGGAGGAGGAGCCGCGAGTAGAGGAATAAAAAGGGGTGCGGAGATTAATCCCGACGGAAGGGGGAGGGAAGGGGGGAAAGGTCTGGAAAGGGTTTTGTTATGTAAGAAGCCTGAGCGTGTTGGGAGGAGCTGAAATGTGACACCTATGAAAGAACATGGATCAACGGGGAGACGACCGAAAAAAGTCGTCCCTTCAGTCGCAAATCATCGGCCTTCTATCTGGGGAGGACAACCAGGGGCAATTAGTCAACTAGATAAAAAAAAGTCGTATAGATGAGGAAGGGGGACCGGGGGAAAAGGGATCCAGAAGAACGAAGGAATTCGACGAGTTTGAGTGAAGACGTGTTGTACTTTGATAAAAAGTGGGGTACAGGTCGAGGATGCAGAGGAGGAATATGACAAAACGAGAGGGACGGAAAGAGAAGAGAAAATCCTTGTGGGGAAAACACCGTCGACATCTACCTTGCGGTGCAACCGGGGGTAGATGTGAGCGTCTGGAAACTCCTGCTGATTGACGCCGCAGGAGAAATGAAAAGAAGAGAAAAAAACAGAAAGAGGAGGGAACCTTACCATTGTCAGAATGCAGGATTTCCAGAAAAAAAGAAATGGGTGATGGGCACCGGTCGGGACGAACAGGAAAAATCAAGGGGGAATTATCTCACTTATCGGAAGGGGTCAGGTGGAAGGCGCAGGAGAAAAGTCTTCTAATGGTGCTACCCTCCGGTAAGCGTAGTCGACCAGGGGAGGGCAGAGCGGGAGACGTTGGGGGTCACCTCGAAAGGGGCGAGGTGAGCGAAAGCGTCTTGTCAAACTAACTTGGTTATCACATCAACAGAAAGGGGGGCGGCCTTGCCTTAGGAGTGCAAAAGGTGGTTGACGGTAAATTTGGGAGAAGGGGGGTTATTAAACAGTGAGAAGGAGAATGCTGGTCTCGAAGACATATCAAGTCGGAGATTGAATCCGAGGGGCACTGCACATTTGAAAAACACGTGGACTGTTATATCTCAGATTTTCAGCCCAGAGTCGAGAGAAACAGGGTGAAATGGAAAAGCTGGAGTCGGAAAAAAGTTTGATGGGTTGACCAGGTTCAGATATCCGAGTGACTTCTTACCCACAGTCGTCAACTCAAATAGCCCGTTGTGCGGGGGATCCCTGAACTATCCGGGCTGAGGAAACCGTCAGTCTCAGAAATGCCTGGATATGTTGATAATCCAAAATCATAAGCCATGATCCAGGGGGGACAGAGGAGTAATGACCGTTAGTCTCCAGAAACTGCGGGAACGGAATGACAGAATAGTATTTACTGGAACCTAGCTGGACTTTTATTGGTGCGTGAATGGGGGCGGGTGGATCATTCGTGCGGAAAAGAAATCGTGAATGGTTGGGTCAGGGGCGTCCATCATACGGATCTTCGAAATGGCGTAGGGAAAATTCGACGCTCATCAATTGAAAAATTAAAACGCTCGGCTTTCCCAAAATACCAGGCAGCAAATCATGCCCAATACCCATATAAGGGCAGAAGGCACTACTATCAATTCGGCGTACACTTCCCGACTTTACGAGAAGGATAAAAAAATCGGAAAACGGCTGTAAGAGGTGTCTGCCATTTTGGGGGTGAACCGGGTGGCAGGAGCGGGCTGAAAACGTCACGAGGCAGTGTAGGATCAAGAAAGCCTGAGAGACGGACGAATGGGCGAGCGATTGTGTCTTCGAAGGGAGAGACAAAACTCGATCTTAAATTCGACTCACTACGCGTGCTTTACCTGGAATTTCTTCTTATGGACCGAAGGAAGAAAGGAGATCGTAAACCTCCAGCCATCAACTAAAAGGAAACCTACATTAAGGTAGGATAAGGTAGGACAAGTAATGTGACAAACAACATGGCGCTCTCCGGGTAAATCTGGTGGAACGGGACAAACAGAAAACTCGTTCTGCTTTTTCTAGTGAAAGTAGAGGACGCTGCAGATATCCAGGGCGAGGGGGGGTCGGCACAGTTCAAAGGATGGTCGCAGCTACTTCGCATCCAAAAAAAACACAACCATCAACAGTTAAACCCCTTCTTCGACGCTGAGAGGGAAAGAACCAAAACTTCTCGGAGCGAGGTGTAAGAGCAAAAGGGCGAGATCAACGTAAGGTAGGCATGGGGTCAGTCAAACGATAGGCGCGAGGAGGAGCGGGGATATGTGTGTAGGCAGATAGCGCGTCGGTGGCGCTCGGTCCCGGCAAAAAAAAGAGCGTGCTGAAAGGAAAAAAGGAGTGCGCCAGGTTGGGCAAGGGAAGGTAAAGTAATGAAAAGGAACTGGGAGAAACATCGGGGCGCGCTCGAAGCGCGGGGATGTTGAGGAACGACCCTAAGGCAGGACAAACTTGACATCACCGAGGCAGGGGTCCTACGAGGAGTACCGAGAAAACCCCAGGCAATAAGGGGGCTGCTGCGGGGGAGCCGAGGAATCTGAAACACCTCTAACAACCAAAGAAGCATTATTGGGGGGAAAAAGAGTAATCAGATCTCCAAATGAGATTAAGAGGGCCCAGAAAAAAAAATTATTAAGGGTGAACGCGCGGGAAAAAGAAACTCAACGGTCGCCGTATCAACAAGAATAACAGCTATCGAAGCTCAAAAAAAAAAAGGAGGATTTGAAAAGTCCTGGGTAAGTTAACTTACGGGGGACGTGAGGGCGGGTGCTAAAAAGTTAGGGGTCCAGAGGCAGACTGGGGATGGGTCCCTTAATTATAAAAAAGGGCGGTATGAGTAGGAGAATACTCTGCAGGGGGGGCGGATTCGAAGCGAAACCGCCGAGGATGGACCGTCATACGGGGAAGACGGTAGTGACTGTCTGGTTCGCGAGGGGGTCGCTCAACTGCGACGTGAGTTTCATGGAGCCGTTTGCAAAGGGGTGCATGGAAACAGAGGGCGAAGCGTCTAGAAAAAGGTAGCTACAGTTACTTTAAATGGCAGAGGAAATGGGCAAATCGGGAAAATCGGGACATCGCGCTCGACTGCAGAAGGGAAACGATCGAAGGGGGGGCTGGGCGCGGTCTGAGAATAACAAACACTAGCAGCCCAGGAGAGGTGACTTTAAATAAATTTGGGGGGAAGAGGCCGACTCTTGAAATTGGAGAAAAGGAATGCTGGACCGAAAGCATGGAAACGAGGGAAAAGTTTCAAAGGAAGCGGGTTACCGGGCAGGGGGAAGAACACATAAAGGTTTGGGGGGGGTGGGGGGGGGGGAAGGAGACGTCTCAGCGACTAAATCAGTTAACTGCCGCAATCTGAAAAGATCGCGCTCACTCGAAAGTGAAACCCTACGCCACAGAAAAGAACGGTGTGTTTCGAGAAAAGCGGGGAAAGGGGGGGTCGACTGAAGCAAGCGCGTTCAGCTGGGACTGACGGAGGCATACATTCGGGGGGGTCGTAGATATGCCTGGTATGTGACTGAGGTTAATAGTGCACTACTACTTAGTCGAGGACATAAGAAACGAAAGTCAGAACTTCGTCGTGAGATAAGGGCTCTATTTTTGGGTGGGGTTACCAGGCCATACACAGCAGGGCTCCAAAATCATCGTCCGAGCAGAGCTGGGGCGGGAGCATTCAGCCTGCAGCCAGGGTTGTACTCAGCAAAAAAGGCACAATTCAGTAAAAAAGCCGGAGCAGCTGATCGCGTTAACTCCTCTCGCGGGACGGCGAGAAGGGGAGGGCCTGGCGAATTGCTGGAGACTGTAGGATTAGGACAGGGGCGGGTTGCGTGGGGAAAAAATCTTGGACCAAAACAATCCCCGGAAAATATTTCAAAAAAAGGCAAGCGTTAAAAGAGGAGGGACATTCCAGGTATCGATTAAGATATCAATTTGGGCTGGGGATGGGTTCCATTGGCGACGGGGGAAGTGCCCGGTCCACACCCAAGGGAACAGATGGTGGCGAAAGGAAAAAAAATGCCTAGCGAAGCCTTCTGTATGTTCGGCGCAAGGACGGGGGAAGGAAGAAGAACGCCGCGGGATGGGAATCGATGCATGGGATTTAACGCATCAAAGGAAATCAGGGGGGCAGCGTGCTGGACTGGTGTAGCTAATAAATCGCGAGGAGAATATCACGGGGGAAGATAAACGGATACGGGCCGCGGACGAACCCCGCTCCTTCCGAGCAATAAGGTGGGATCTCGAATAGGGATCACAGGACATTCCTGAGAAATCCGCACCGGGTCCCAGCCAACAAATTTCGGATACGCTTGGAGACCACCAGGGCCCGATCCAGGCATGAAAAAAAACTTTCGGCCGAAACGGAGGTCAAGGGGGACCTAGGGAAAGGAAAGCTAGGGTGACAAACGAGATAAAAACTGTAAGAAAACATAGAAACAATTGGAACTGCAAAAAAGAACCGGGAGAGAGTCATGCAAATCCTCACGTCGGGGTGTGTGATAAAAACCGGAGCTGGTTAAAGAACTCTGATGCGCAAGACGGAAAAAAGGAGGAGGGGTCGACTCCATTACGATAAAGGTCAACGAAAGTTAAAAAACTATACGATGAAAGCGGCATCGGAGGGTCTGCCACACTAGACGACTTTGCCGGGCGAAACGGAAAAGGAAAACACCTAGAGATCGGGGCATAGGGAATTGTGACAGACGTCTGGTTCATTAGCCGAACGGGCCCGCCGAAAACCGTCTGGTGGGATGAATAAAAGATGGTCGAGAGACCCGAAAGTTTCAAGCACAAGGACTTTTCAGAGCCGATTGAGCTTGCAAGGAGGGAGGGGGGCCTCTTCACACGGACAATATATGCGGAAGGACATGGCGATGCGCTTGTGAAGGGGGGTACTGGGCCCAAGGAGGGGGAATATGTCAAAAGATCCTATGGAAAGTGCTCGATCTCCCAAGGCTCCGGGGAAGGAAGAAAAAAAGCTCCGAAAAAGACCTTTTACATCAAACAACCAGGGGTGGGAAGACGGACAAACGGGAGGTTCCTGAAATCTGACAGTGAAAGGATCAGGGGATAAGAGCATTCGCCATCGTCATGCTCAAAACAACTGAGGTAGAAAGAAAGAGAAGGGGGGGGGGGGACTTAAACGGACACACCAGAGACGCCGGGGGGGGGGGAATGTGATACCTGAGTGAGAAAGGGAAAAAAAGGGGCATGGACGGGGGTTAGACCACATGGGGGAACGGGAGGGATGCAGCCAAACACAAAAAACTCAAAACAAAAAAAAAAAAAGCACATAAAACACTTGAAAAAAAAAAAAAAAGAAAAAAAAAATCGAAATAACAAAAACAACACATCCGGAATGCATGACAGAAGGAAACAAAAGTCCTGTCCCAGTCCTGACCACGTCGACAGAGACATGGGCGTGATCTCCAGATATATGAGTAGGCGCATCCGTCGAAGAAGAATAGGGAGGGGGATTAACTAAAGCTTGAAAGAGTCTAAGTCGATTCTACCGGTGTCTCACCAAGGTGCAGCACGGGGAAGGACGTCGGACACTGAATACTTCGAGCAGAGAGGCAGATCCGATGTGTAAGGGGAGGCTCGTCTAAAGTAGAGAGTGGCAGCCCGACAAGGGAACAAAGAGTCTCGAATTCCCGACATGGAGAAAAAAGGATAAGTGGAGGTCTTCCTCAACGGGAACCTGCAGAGTCTGCCAAGCTAAAGGGAAAGTGATCCAAACAACCAGCCACGCGGGAGGTGAGAGGAGGGGGGGGACCAGATAGTGTGCCGTTCTTCAACTAGGGTCTGAATGACGAGGCGATCTTCCACGAACAAGAAAAGGAGGGGACCTCGGCCGGAGGCGGGCACGCAAGTTAGAGGGAAAGGACTTGCAGGAGGCGTATTTCCCATGTAGAGAGAAAAGGATGGACGTAGGGAAGAAGGCCAGAGGCACACGGTTGATTTAAACCGGGGGGAGAGACCACGGAAAGTGGCGGTCGGACAGAGCTTCTTCAAATTTAGGGGAAGGATCCTGCCCTATGACCGGGGGAATCGATGGATCTAAAAACCCGAACGATTCGGTCGGGGGGGCTTCTCAATCACTCCAAAAACATCAAGGAAGGGACTCTATCTTCTTAGGCCGCACAGGGTCCTCGACCGGCGGAGAATCACCATGAACAAGGAAAATGATTCAGGGTAGGGAAGTATAACCATCGTTGTTGAACGGCCTATAAATAAATTACTCAATGCCAAAGTTCATCGGCTTGAGAGGTTTAATTTTGGGGGCCACATCCTGGAACAGGAAGAAAGCGGAACGGGAGACTCCGGGCTTCTGACATTTCTGAAGGGGGCAAGAGGCAATGGAGGAAAAGCGCGGCTCCTCTTCCACACGACGCTAAACAATTCTAGAGAAAGAAAGAACTTCTAGCATTAAAGCCCTGGCAACGGTTCGAGCGAGGACGCGATCAGGCGGAGATCTGCCCAGTGGTTGCTGGGGTGGCGTAATTGCTTCAAACGGGGACAAGGGCTTGGAACGGAAGAGGCAAGGGGGAAGGATGTCATCAAAATCAGATTTGAGGCAGGGGGAGCGTTCGAAACAGTGAGAAAAACTCGGGCGGCTAACTCTCCACAAGCGGATGCAAGAAATGTCGGCAAAGGGAAGGTACAAAGACTGCAACAAGGAGGAGACTAGAACTAGGAGAAAAAACCACGAGATATCACGAAACGCGGCAGTTGCGCATCGGTCATATCATCCTAAGGGAACGAGAATGATCTTCTAAAACGTATAAAGAAAACCGTGAACACAAAAAATAACAGGGGATGTGGAGATGGTAAAAAGTTTGTTATCGCTACGAAGAGATTGCGAGCTTCGGGACATTGAGATTTCGACGAAATCTCAGAGAAGACAAAAAGAGCAGGGATCGGAAAAAGGTGGAAAAAGGGATAGTCAAAAAAATCATAAAAAGCCAGAGAGGGGACAAACTAAAGAAGCACTGGTTGGGGAGAGCAGGTCTAACCTAAAGAAGAAAACTGGGGTATCGTTAACAAAACGTACCAGATGCGGGAAAAAAACTCTGGCTCAGGACTTGGTTTGGGTGGGGGGAAAGCGTTTCGCTCGTAAAAGGGAGGGGCAATCTCGGGATTACGCAACAGCTTAGAAGTAATTTGCCCGTGAAGGGCCTATGATGAAAAGGACTGGCTCCAGGGGAAAAGGAGGCTCGAAGCTGGGGGATGTTTTAGTAAAGATACAAGCTGGAACCGGACCAGAAAAAAGCGATGGAAGACGATCCGAATCAGATGAACCCCAAAAGAACCATCTAGTGTATTCACTAAAAAAGGAAGCCGAGGCCGGCGGCAGAACACGGAAATAACCCACGAAAGCATTGTGAAAGAGCGTTACGGGGACAGAATCTCAAACATGGGCTTCGCGGGGCCAAAAAAAAGGGGGGACGCGCGCGAAAAAAAACCGTCTCGCCTTGGAACTAAAGGAAACTCAGACCCAGCGGGAAAAGAGTACCAACAACTAGGAGAGAAAGAGGCGCTGGTCTGCGGTGGTGGAGGGAGGGGGGGGGGGGGTTGTGGGGGGGTGGGGGGGGGGGGGGGTTGGGGGTGGGGGTTTTAAATGTTCGCGAGGGAGGGGTCAATCGAATCAGAACCGATTTGTTGAAAACTAAAGTAACATGGTCGGAGAGCGACTTCAATCGGAGGTTGTGGGAATTCGAAAAGGGGGATCCGTACTCGATTCCACAAAGCCTGGGGAGCGAGGGGGTAAGCTTAAATGGCGGGCAATCTCGTCATAGGCTTTCCACGCTTGGATGGAGGACGAAGTTTAGGGGGAAATGACCTCGTGAACATCAAACGCGCTTCGGAGCGCTGAGGCCTTTGAGAAAGAGGGTTCATTCATCGGCAACTGGCCAGGCAAATTCCTGCAGTCAAAAAGCTGAAATCGAAGAGAGAGGAAGAACCGGGTAGGGATCGCAACGCGCTCGAGAGAAAACTCGCCCGAGACAATCCTTTCAAAAGGAGGGGACTTTGCAAGATATTCATGATGTCCACCCTGGGGTATATAAAGGGGCGAATACACGCGCCGAGAAGTGGCGGGACGTTTCCGCAAGGACGATTCAAACTTTGGCAGAACATCAAGGGCGATCTCTGAACTCCCGGTGTGGGGTTTGGATGAGAAGACGGAGACGAAATACTTGAAAAATCCGAAGCTCGCAGAAGTGAGGAGCAGAATCGCCCTCGAACGCAGCAGGACACTCGAACACGACGTTTCGGTGGCGTAGAACCACGGCGGACAAGGCCTCGCAGGACGAGTCCATTAGGGAGTAAAGATACAGAGGGGGGCACGGAACTGCAGCGGGCGGTAGAGGCGCTTGGAGAATCCTGACTATTTTCCGAAGACGGCTTAAAATCGTAACCTTCACACTCCTACAGAAGGAAGAAACCGGCTGGGAGAACGAAAGAATGTCAATCTAAAGAAGGTTGTGGAAAAAAAAACCGAATACACAGTCGAGGAAAAATGCCGCAAGGGATATCCGAAGAAGTGGAGAGGGGCCGGACGACCGGAACAAAGAGGCGTGCGACCGGCAGTCAGACGGGAAAAAGCACTCATGGAAAGGAAACAAAAAAAAAAAAGTACTCGCGAATGGAACGCATATCTACGCGAGAAGAAAAGACAGTCGGGGAGGAGGTATATATCCGACTTTAGAAAATGGGGGTGCTGGGGTTTATCATAGGGGCAGGGAGAAAGCCTCAGGTTGCTTCCAGGGCCGAAAAGGAAGATTGTCCAAGAAGCCATCTAAAGGGCTTGTAAACTTCATGGAGGGCACAGGCAGGTTAAAACGGAGGGAGCGAGCAGGGGGCATAGGATTTCCACTTTCCACCCAAAATTCCACTGCACTCACCAAATGGTTGGGGACTAACTCCCTCCGTCTGGGGCGGGATAAGGGGGAAGGCGAGCCGGGGAGGGGAATCTCTGAAACCGGTAGGGAGAAAAACTAGGGGAGGGACTTGGGAGTCCGCAATAACCCGGCATCGGGCGTCTACTGATTTTCGAAGGAACAGCCTCGAAAAAAGGGGTCATGGGATCACTTCCTATACAAAACAGGTCCTAAAGCAAGAAAAATCTGAGGGCCGAGAACTGGGTATCGAGTAGTTAAAATCAACTAAACGGTGATCATCACTATAAAAAAGCAGTTTCAAGAAAAGTTCGATAGACTAGCGGGGGGGAATTCAGGCTCTCACTTCGGGGAGTCCTAAAGAAAAAATGCTGACACAAAAGAGTCATTCAGGCGGTAAGAAAGTACTGCTTTCGTCAGAGCCCCTGATAGAAGGGAAAAAAAACTTAAAAAAGGTAACACAATTGCTAACGTCAAAAAAAGAGCAGAGACTGCTTCCAACGGAAGACGCCATGGCTGGGGGAGGGGGACCCCACAGAGTCTTGGATACTCGCAGAAGCAAGCTCCTGGGGAGGGGGTCGTCTAAAGGGCGAAAAATTTCGCGATCGAAGAGTACATGGAGATACGCTTCGGCTCCGATTAGGCTGCCACAAATCTGAGAATTCCGCTTTCCACACGCAAAAAAATCGCCGATCGCACGAGGAATAAATCGACGTCGGCAGTCCTAACTAACGGCCGTCATCAAAAGCTTGTGGTTGGAAAGTAAAGCAGTTCGCGGGAATACCATGCTAGGGTGCAAGCCGCTGTGTCTAAATAGGTGGGGAAACAGGGGAGGGGGGGAATAGGGTCAGAAGATATGGAAAGAAATATCTTCGGACCACACACACACACCAATATAAAGGGACATATAACACCGGTCGACATTTCCACAGGTATCACCTCGCGGGGAGGGATGAACGGGGCATCAGGGAGACCAAATGTGGAGAAAACTCTCCAAAAAAAAGGGAAGAAAAAGGGGGTGGTCGACGGAAAGGGGAAACCGTAGGGGCCCATACAACAAGAACACATTCCGTCGGAGGCGTCAAGGTGTTCGACAGAAAAGATTCTCGCGAGACAACAAAACACAAGAGAGAGATGGAGAAAACGTCCTTGTTCGACAAATCTAACAGAAAGCATTAATGTGCGACCGGGATGGGGAAAGGAACAGACGTGAAGGTCCTTGTCGGGAAACGGGAGTAAAGGGGGAGGTTGGGAAGAAGCACATTGGGGGAAACTAATCGGAACCGGTCCAGAAGAAAATTGCGAAAATCGGAAAAAAACAACTCCTGGGCAAGGAGTCCACGAAATCGGGGGGACCTGGTAGGAGGAAAGTCTGAAAAAAGCAGCAGTAGGACGATCAGCAACAAAAACGCTGCAGAACTAGAACTCGACACCAAAAAGGAAGTGAACGTAGGGGGCGGAAATGCACAGGAATGGGTTAGAATCACCAGCATGGGGATGAAAGGAAAAGGGGGGGAGGACACTGCCAGCGGCGAGAAAATACAAGGGGGACTAGGAAGAGGTCTCAAAAACGGGACGTGATCGGGGACGAATCCGTCGAGCGCTGTGGGACGCCCATAAGCCCCACGGTCTCGACCTACCTCGCGATAGCGCACAAGGTGAAGGGGGCGTCTGCTGGAAAACCCTTGGTCGGATGGAGGACGGCAGCGGGCTTAAAAGCTCCGTCTGGTGTCACAGGAAAAAGTTGCTCCAGCCGCGAAAAGAGAGCTCCCGGTAGGGGCGGAGGATTTAAAGGGATTGTCGTCCAGTCGAAGGGAAGCGGGCGCGAAGGACATAGAAGGAAGGCAAGGACGGCCGGACGGTTCCGTCAAGGGAGAGAGAACTTGCCGAAAGAGACAGATGTACTCACCAAAACTATCGAACGGGGAGGAAACGGGGGCTTGAGCGAGGTGAAACTGGAACGAGGTTAGGAAAATTCGAGATCCATAGGAGCCTAAAGGGAAACTGCCAATCCGTTGGAACTGATGCCGGGACTCACGAATAAAAGGCTGAAAAATCTCGCCAGACGTATTCCGTTTCTGGGAGAAACAATGACAAGAAAAAGAGGCTGCGTGACGAGGAAGCCGGGAAGGAATGTCCTCACTTCAAAAAGGGTAACAGCACCTCTAGACCCTCCAATGATTATTCTTGATAAGGGAGGGCACAAAAACGAGTTCCGGGTAGGGGGGGACCGTTTACCAGAAACTAAAGGGGAAATTCAAAAGAAAAAAATGGGGATCGCATGAAAGAGTGAAAGTGGCCATCAGACTGAAAAGAAAAAAGTCATGGGTCTGACTTTAGGCACGGGCATCGGCATATGTGTCCGACGCGACTTGAAATCCTGCCAAGCCTGCCGGGAATCAGCACAAGGATCTAGATCCGCCGTTATATCGATCCGGACCGGGCCAGAAAGGGGATTACGCGCTCGACAAGGGGCCGAGTGTACGCATAGCGGGGCGAAAGGTGGGGTAAGCGTGGAAGAGAAGAATGAGTCAAACGAAACGATTCTGGCCAAAGGAGGAGAGAGGCCAAAATTCTCGTAAACGGTTGCAGTCAGCTAAATGGGAGTCGAACGCAAAAAACCGGCTAATTCTGGATCAATCATTGTGATGCATTGAGGGGCTGGGAGACCGCCTTAGGGGGATAAGGCCACCCGAGGCGAAACCACCATAAACCATGCCGACGCGGCAGGGGAAATGAACCTATAAAAAACCAGCAGAAAGGGGAAGCATTTCGGGGGCGCGCCAAATACCGCTGGGGGGGAATAAAAAAACGAGTGGGAGGGAGATGTGGATAGTCGAGGGTAGGCTCGATAAAAAATGCGAGTTCGGCCCAAGGTGGAAAATTAATTGACGGAGGGAAAAATCTCAAAAAAAACAATGCAGGATCCGAAAGGTATGGAAAAAAAGGAAGTACTCTTCTAACAAAAACGACGCCACCTGCAGGGAAGCGGAGTTGTCGTAGCAGGTCTAGGATCGGAAGACGGAAAAGAGCCTGGAAACGTACAAAAGGGGAAACCTGGCGCGCTCTTTTTGATTCGAAGAGCGTGAGGAGAGCATGCGGGGAAGAGCGCGAGGCAAAAACGCTTGAAAGGGGGAATTTTAAAGCTTGCATGCCGAGTAAAAGGGAAGAAAAAGGAAAGCGCTCGAACCGAGCGGGGGGCAGTTTGGTTTGGGAAAATACACTAGCGAAAACTGAACCCGAAAAAAAACACCGGCATTGACTATCTCCCGTGAACCGCAAGGAAAAAAGATCAGGGGGACTGTTGTAAAAGGCAGGCGGCTAGAGGGGGGAAAGGTAGCACGGAACACCACGCATTCTTTAAGCAGGGTACAAATAAACGCAACTGGATAATTCAGCAAATCAAAATGGCAGGAGGACCACTACTCGGCCACGCGGAGGGATCAAAAAAAAAAAAAAGAATCTCGCACACCAAAGAAGGGGGAGGAAGAGAGGAGAGCTGGTCTTCCGGGGGTGCTCCTGGGACCAAGCTGAGGAAGTGTTCCCCTTCGTAAAAGAGAGTTGGAGGACGCGGAATGTGAGACCATTTTCTTAAGGTGAACTGGGGAAGAAAAAAAGGAGCGGGGGTCGGTGGAATAGTGGCAGATATGGCCGCCGTGCTTCGGGCTTCGACTAAAATCTCACGGATCTGCTGGGAAGCGCCAGCGCGTCGATAGGGTAACTGCCACGGCTGTGTTTTCAAACTGTGCAAGTCTTTTGCGAGGTGTCAGGAATTAAACATCAAACGGCGGGAGGGAGCGCGTCCCTCAACGGGGGAGATAGGACTTTTCATCAGCGGAAAGAACAGGTCAAATTCAACTTCTGAAAAAACAACGGTTCGCATCGAGAGAGAGGAAAGGGGTAAGGGACAGGGAGCCACGCGATCAGATACCAAACACCTCGCAAGCAATCGGCTGTACCAAAAGATTGTAAAAAGTATGAAGATCAAGACACATGGTAAGAAAAAAGAAAACGATCTATCACAGGTGCGAGAAGTGACCTTTTCGAGCAGGAGCAAAAAACCAAACGTGACCCTCGAAAAGACTGGAGAGGTTGGTGGTGATCCGAGACGGAGCGCCGGAAGGAAAAATCCTGGAATGGGGACCCTAGGAATGAAAAAAAAAAAAAAATACGAGCGCAAAACACCTAGAAGTCACATCGCAAAAATCGGAAAAAAGTTCGTTCAAAGCACGGCGCGCCAGAAAAAGGGGGTCATCTTGGGTCTCATACAGGGGTCGACGACGAGTCGGAGTCGGCGCTGGCGGAGCCGTGTTACTATAACTTCAGTAAAAAGAGGACTCTTCAGAAAAAAAAGAAAACCGCGGCGAAGATTCGAGAGGTTGGGTGTTGAGAAACCTGCCGCCGAAAAGAATGAAACCGGCCGCAACTCGTCGACAGAGCGAAGCATTCACCGGCCAAAAAAAAGGAAGGTACGCAAGGAAAGCCCGCCAGCAGCCAAAGCTGCCTTGCACCCACGGCTGCAGATGAAAGGAGCGCAATTAGCGCGAGAAAAAAGGGAAAAAAAAAATGAGGCGATGGAGGGGCAGGCGACTTTTAGAGGGGATGTGAATGTTAGTCATTGGAAGGCCGAGACGTTTCCGAATGAAGAGGGAAAGGAGAATATGTAAGCGGCCTAAGACGTTCCGCTGAATTTGCTGGCAAAGTGCAAAGACGGGGAAAGCTAGCAAGGGATGAGTAATTTCCAGTCGCAAGCCGGGTGGGGGGGTGGGGGGGGGGGGTGGGCCAAATTTCAAAAAAAAAGCGTGGGGGTTGGGCGTACGGGAGAAGAAGGGGATGATGCCGGGAGAGGGGTGCCCGGCCGAACGCCGCGGGACGAAGAAAGCGTCGGGTCAGGCTGCGGCACGACTGGGAGGGGCTTAATCATCGGCAAAAAAGATCTCTGCTAATGAGGTGCGCTGAGAATCAAGAGCGCGAGGGCAGAATCACTGCAGGACGGCTAGGCCGGGGAGAAAAAAGCGGCCGAATCTCGTTTTAGAATTAATCAAACTCAGGTCAACGCTGAAAGAAAAAACGCGCACGCCGTTTAAAAAAGTCAAAGGGGAGACCTTGGAGACCATCCTGAGAGGAGAAAACTGTTGCGGCCTCGAAAAAAGGGACTGCAGCCCGAATCAAGCGAAGAAGCTCTAAAAAGAGAAAGTAGAAGGGAGAACCGGGGGGACAATGAAAGAATAATAAATGTACTAGAGAGAAAAAAAAAAAACTTCAAGCGCCAAGGTGAGGGGGGAATTTTATCCCAACGGAGCTTGGCACTGCGCGCAATCGACAAGAGCGGCTAAACTCAACAATGTCGGACCTGGAAATTTAAAAATAAAAGCGCTCGTGAAAGGGGCTACAACCATTCTCAGGACACTCTCGGTCTACGTCACCGTGATAAAACCTGAGCCGCTCGGCACTATTGTAGAATGTGAAGCACTTCAGTGAAAAAAAAACCAGTAGCAAAACCATAGTTTAATTTGAACAATGTCGGCGGAACCTGAAGTGTCACCCTGGGTGGAAAAAAAATTCAAGGAGCGGAGAACGCGTACGGAGTCTCCGAAGAATTAGCGAGACATATAAGGAGAGCGAATAACCTCCCAGTGTCTACGGGAAACCACTATGAAAAAGGAATAATGTACAAAGAATCCGGATGGAAAAGTGCTCGATCAACCAATTTTTGCCCGAAAAAAATAATAAATCGACGGGTAAAGCACGTGGTCAGAAACAAGGACCGAAAAATCCTGGGGAGGGAAGAATCATCGCACGGAAAAAAAAAAAAAACGTAGGGGAGAGTGTCGCCCAATAAGGACATCTAGAAAAAAAAAACACAGATCTATACAAAATAGAGGGGGAAAAAAGTTCTTGTTCAGAAAACGAGCGCCGAGGAAAAAACTTGCGAAAGAGTGGGGATGAGTAACAGGACGGGGGGAGGGTACTTGTGACAAAAGGGATGGGAATCTAGGATTCATAGGAAAAAGCAAATTGGGCAGAGAAGCAAAAAAAATCTTGCTTACATATGAAAAAAAAAAAACCGGAAAGCTCCTGAACACGGAGATCGACAGAGGGATGGCAACGAAAAAAGCCAGATATATTGCGACCGACGCGAATGGGGCGATCCGCGCGGGGCCTCGCGCTCAGGAAATCAGAACTCACTGCAGGGGGGAAAATTCGACAGATCAAAAAAAAAATCCTGGTAAATTTCCGGGAAAGACACTGCCAGAAAGTCGAGGCAACTTCCGGCAGGGGGCCGATCAGGCGGGGGATCGTGACGTGCGCGGAGGGATCAGGTAAAAAAAAAAAAAAAAATGTCAGCCCAACCAAAAAAACCGAGGTCCTCGATGTAAACGAGGACGCGCCCTTGTAGAATTACGGGTGAAAAAAAAAACAATTTTAGAGTGGAGGCAGCAGCGGAGGCAAGCAGAGGGTGGGATCCATCAACAAAAGGCTTGCCGTGGTCAACAGTAGCAAAACATGGAAGTCTTCAACAATGAGAACTGGTTCGGCAAGAAGGGAGAGCGGGGGGAAAACGACCATAGCCTTCCGAACGGGCGGATCGCGGCTGAAAAAGGGGTCCGGAGGAAGACTTGCAGGGCGCGCAGGATGGGGGTCCCAGGCGTCGATCGAACCGGGTGTGGGAAAAGTGCTCCGTATGTCTTCACATTGGATTTGAACGGAGGGGAAGACAAACGAGGCTGCCGACAAGGAGGACGCTCGGCCCGAGACAGTTGGAAAAAAAACCCGCTCAGGAAAGGGAAAAAGCAGTCATCGCCGACGATGAAAGGGTAGAGGGGAGGCTCAAGTCAAAATATGATCAAAACCGCGACCCGAGGAGGAGGAAGTCGGGCCAATCTGCGAGGCAACCAGGGAGAACCTTTCCAATGCATCCTTATGAGGTCGGAACGGAAAACCCTGCTTAAGGGTGGGCCACGTGACAGGAACCGCGAAATGGAATGCAAAGAAGGGAAAAAGTCTTCGCCTTGAAAAGGTCAATTTGGGGTTCAGCAGGTGCAAAAAAAGAACACAGGCGACGGCTTCGTTCTTGAGAGGAGGAACGTTCAAAAGAAAACGCTGCGGGGAAAGAAAAAAACAACTGCTAATCAAAAACATGAAAAGATAGAGTCGCCCGAGTCTAGAAGGAAGGAAGCCCTTCCCGACTTTTAGGGGAAAAGATCAGGACCTGTTAAGCCGGAACTGCGACGGCCAGGGGGGGGGTGAAAATTAAAAAAAAAGTGCTGCAGAAAAAGTGTCCCTGCCGCTGGAAATGGGCACCAGAATGCATCTCCTCGGGGAAAAATTTGGCGGCAAATGGCACTCGGGGTGCGGCAAGTCCAGTGGGGGATTCAACAACCTACGAGCTTAAAGGTAATCAGAAACGAGTGAGACCTGATCTTAAGGTGCCTTTAGGATATCGACACCAATGGCGACCAACGCCGAAGAAAATCCGTGGCAGGTAGATAGGGTCGAGCTCCAATGAAACAAAAAGAGATCCGCAGGGAACCGCATGGCTCGGGTACCCATAAAGAAAAAGGGGGGGGACTATGGGTCGGGCGATGGGGACACGTTAGGGTCTCTCCTGAAAAAGAAGGACCTTCAGAAGGGCAGGAATTCGGTAAGGCAAACTCGGATAGAAACCAAAAAAAAAGTCGGATCGGGGCGATGTTAAAAAGGTAGATCCGCTGAAGAGAGGCCAGCGCGAACAACTGCCTCTCGAAAGGAATTTAGAAAAAGAGGTCTATCACAGAAGCTGGATCAAATCGGGAAAAAAAGGGGGGAGGGAGGACCAACGCTGTCTCAGGAAGGGGGGGGTGTATGCAGGATCTGAGTGGCGAACTGAAGAGGGCTCGGAGCGATGCGAAAAAGCTTAAGGAATTTGCCAATAAGGGGCCGATGAGGAAAAAACATGGAAAAAGCGACCATATAGAAGCGCTAAAACTAAGGAGTTTTGGGGAAAAAAAAAAAACAAACATATCGAAAAAGAGGGAAAAACCTTACCAGACCGGGGACATGAAGATTAGAAGCCGCGGCCCCCATGGACATCAAAAAAATCCAAGTGGGATCAGCTTGCGGGAAGTCACGAGCCGATCGAAGAAAAATAAAAGAAACCCCCCAGCAATTAAATAACGGCCTATCCGGAAAATGGATACACTTCCGCAGCCCATCAAAGAGAGTTAAAGGGGACGAAGGACACAACCCAAAAAAGGCGCCGTAAGGGAGATCACCAGA
>Ga0179593_1294342_pt1 | contig 19132 bp, 29 predicted proteins | sample CZODoug2_1_08_16_FD_185931 | JGI IMG/M metagenome (GOLD analysis project Ga0179593, IMG submission 185931) | Vadose zone soil fungal communities from Angelo Coast Range Reserve, California, USA - CZODoug2_1_08_16fungal (PacBio error correction) | ecosystem: Environmental > Terrestrial > Soil >...
AGGGGAATTCGCCCGTGACAGAAAAGCAGTCTCCGCGCGATTCCCGGCATCGGGAGGGTCTCCTAAAAAAAAGGGCAAACGCAAAACGAGACAGAAACAAAAACTTGAAAAAGAAAAGCCAACGGGAGAAGACTCACTGGTTCAAGGGAGCCGTTTACCGCTAAAGAGAACGGGCAAGGGCCAACCGACCAAGGGGGGTTATCAAGCGAGAGGTCGCAGTGTCGCCGAAACGAAAAAAACCTGAAAACTTACTTCCGCAAACCAAAGAAGAGCGCAAAATCCCAGGAAACATCCCAGGTAGTCCATCCTGGTGGGGGGATAAAAAAAGACTTACCCGCGACCGACTGACACCCGAAGCCCGAAAAAAGTCCTCTCCGTCAATTAAAAGAAACGAGCAACTTCACGTCCTGCAACCGAATCAGAGAAAGACTAAATGCGAAAAAAGCATTCTAGGAAGAAGGTAAATAAAATAATTATTAGTGCAAGGCAGAGCAAGCAAGATCCCCTTGATGCGTCATTGGGAAAAACACGCTGCGTGCGTGGAGACAAACTTAGACGGCATCCAAAAAACCTGGAGCAAAGATCTGAAGCAAGACACATCCAATGGGAATTACATCATGGGAAATGGAATCAGCGTTTCACCTCAAAAATGACATAAAAAACTCGCCATAGACTTCCCCAGAGCATCAATGGGCCAGTGACAAAAGAGCTAAAGAGGAGAAACTCTGTTCAGAAACTCAGAAGAGAAAAAGGTATTACACCGGGATACCAGTCACGGTGAGAAGACCTGAAAGTTTGGAACAAACGAAAATGTGCCCCCAAGGAAATTTGGAATGGTTTCTCCAAATGGAATAAAAGGGAAGGCTAGAGCAGCTTAGGGGAGTAATAGGAAATGAAACTGAAAGTTCAGTATGCTGGGAAAGGAAAGTCATACAGCGAACGAAAAAGAAAGGGCTCAAAGTGGGCACCGGGACTTGAAATTGTCGGTTTCCTAAGAGCTAAGAAAGGTAAGTGAACCAACCAATAGTGGAAGAGTGACGAAAGAAAATCCGAAGAATCGGCCGCTCTGTTTGAGACGCCTTTGTTCGAAACACGAGTCGAAATGGTTGCAAACTGCCATAAAGAGGGGGGGGCAAGGCAAGAACCTTCGAAAAATCGCAGGGACACTTGGGGGATCGGTGACGGTGAAAGTATTTGGTTGAAGAGCAGCGACACGCCGAAAATGTGTACTGAAATCAGGTTCATAGAGACGTCAAAACTTACCCACAAAAAAGCATAGGAGAGAATCGAAGGGGGAGCCAGAAAGGCGCGATGAATCTGTCTGTCAATGAGTCATACATGGTCCTTTCCCTTGAATGAAGGCAGGAAATGTAAAAAAAAATGAAGGAAGGCAAGAGTCTGGATATATGAGCGAGGACTGGAGCATTCAGGAAGCGATCTGCTGACAAAAAGACGGTTCGAGTCGCGACAAGAGCCAAAAGTGGCAATTTGAGAAGAATAGCTAAGCGAAACCACGACGCGTAAGTCCAAAAAAAGGGATATGGCTATTGAATGATCAACATGTAAAAACGAACAACGAAGGGACACGTGGTCAGGGGAGACTCTTGGGCTTGAGGACGGGTGATGATAACAACAGAAAAGGGATGGAAAAAAGATCGGAGTTGCAGGGAAAAATAAACCAAGTATGTAGGTGTTTGGAAGGAAGGAGCAGGGACCGGCCGAATGCAGCACAGCAAACAGGCAGATTGGAATGATAACGAAGCACGAAAAACGATCGTAACCCAAGAAGAGAAGCAGCCAGCAGACAAACAACCCGCGTCACAAGTTTACCCAACCAAGAAACGACGCCGAGATGCTCTTAAAGCAAGTTTGAAAGAGTAACAATGAAAAAAGTAAGGGTGGGACGTTGTGAAAGTACAAAGAGGGAGAGAGAAGCACGCGGCAAAGTTAAAGGCCGACGTTCCCCGCCCTCGATCCAGGAAAGAAGAAAGAACGCGTCAAGGGTCCAGAAAAAAGAGTGGAATTGTTACATGACGATAGGAGCCAAGCCTCTCCTCGCAGGGCATTGTCCAGAAGGGAAAAAAGATCAAGAAAGAAGAACCTCTGCTGAGTGAAACATGCCTCGTCTCCTAACGAGGCAAGGAAAGGAGGGGAGAAGTGCTGGCCTAGGAAAAGTCTTGCAAAAAAATGTGATCAATTCACGAAGTGTTTTCTTCGCATTGAAGAAAAGTCCACGCCACCAACAAAGAAAAGACCAGTTTGGGTGGAAGGCGCTATGCAGCCACCGCCAAGGCACGTGAAAAAGGGGAAGGCGGGCGCGATAAGACGTCAAGAGAAGGAATCTGAGAAGGAAACGTCATCCCCACACTAACTCCAAAACCCAAAGGGAGATGGCCAAGGCTAATGGAGGGGACTAAGAAAAAGGAGAAAAAGGAGCAAAAAAGGTAGAACTGGGTGTGCGCTTGCTCATGAGAAGATGGGAAAAAAGAGGAAGCAAAAACTTATTGGGATCAGAGACTTGAAAAATGGTCACGCGAAAAACATTGCCTCAAAGGTTGGCCGTGCGAGAACGGAAAAAAGGACTCCTTAGAGGCGTTGGCGAAGGGAAGGGAAAGTTACTTTCGGATGGAAAAGAGAGAGAACAAAAAACGAGGAGGAAAAGAGAGAGTTCAAAAAATAAGAATTCCCCCTCAATCGAAAAACGGATTAGTAGAGATGGACTGCTCGCTCGAGAGGGCAACATGAGAAAAGCTGGAAAAGTGTAGAAAGGAAATATATTCCATAAGGGGTGGATGTCTAATGGAATGTGTGAAGATTTCGAAATGAAAGGCACAAGAACAAAAGTGTCCTTTTTGTTGCGAGGGAATGAATGGGCGTAAAAAAATAGACCCCATAGACCATGTGGAGGAGAGGGGGAACGGAATTGATGAATTCTCAATTAGTCTCGACGATATCCGCGCAAAAAATCAACCAGTCGGAGTGGGGAGGAGGCGCATAGCGCTCAAAAAACAAGGGAGAAGGGGGGGCAAAAGCCAATACGAGAAGACACCCGAGTTTAGTGGGGAAAGTCAAAAGCGGTTAACTGGTTCACTGAAGGACACGGAGACATCGCGGCTTCGGGTAGAGAAAGAGGGGCTATCGGGGTGCAAAAAAAGAACTAACTCGCTAGAGTTTCAGGAAGAAGCAGAGGAAGGAAAAGAGGAGTAGAAAGTCAAAGAACACGTCACGGGTGAGGGAACGGGGAAGCGAAAAAGTCTTGAAGAAGCCAGGAGCCAGAGTTATGAGGCGCGCGGAAGAAAAATCTAAAGAATTGGAAAAGGGAAAACCAACGCAATAAGAATGTGGAAAGGGTTTCCGCAGCCGCCAAGAAGATGGGATATGAGACATATAGTCGCGCGGTTAGTTTCTGGGGGGGGGGGGACGGGGGAAGCGGGGCTTGTGAGGGGGAAGATTGATTTTAGTAAAAAATGTTCGGGAAGCGGGGGCTTGAAAGCTAAAAGTCATAAGCATCGTGGGTCGCGGATGGCAAGGAGCGGCAGAGAGGAGGACTCATAGACCGACAAGGACACCGAAACCGAAAAAAATCAGTGGGAGGGTACTGTTAAAGCGAAGACAATGCCGCAAAGAAACGGAGAAGGGTTACGTGTTGTTGGGGTGGGACAGATGCATAAAGTTATCAATAGAAGTTCGCTGGACGGGGGGCAGAAGGTACTAAGGGGAACTTCTGAGGGAGCAAAAGTGCAACGCTGGAAAATTGGGCTGACTGCAAAAGTATTTGTTTGGGTACGCAAGGAAGAAGGCAGCATGCCGTCCAAACGGGAGAAAGAGAGAAAAGAAGAGGGCCGGCCCAGATTTGGGCAAGTTAGGAGGGCGGAATTAAGGAACAAGTTCCCTTAGGAATAGAATAGGAGAAATAAGAAGAGAATTCGAGGGGAGATGACTCACTTCCTCTATGGGAGTGGTTTTGGGGAAGGGGTGAGAAAAAAAGAGCAAAAAAAAAAGTCAAGATAAGACGCTCCGGAGGAGGATTGAGGAAGAGAACTAACAAAGAAGGGGAAAATTAAGGTAGCCCAAGGTCCACCTGCGTAGGCAAAGGGAGGGATGGGGAAGGCAAAAAGATTTTTGCGAAAAGAGCGAGAATCAGGGAAAAAGGTCTCGTAGACTAAGAGTTCTGCGGGAAGGCATCGTCTTGGACTGAAAAAGAAAACGAAGGTAATGCTGGGTGACACGGAAAAGGAAGAGAGGAAAAAGTAGAAAAAAGGGAAATTTGGAAAGGGGAGTAAAACAATTGGAGCACCTGACTTGAGATGGGGGGTAGAAGGACTTATAATGCATAACGAGCATTTCGGGAAGGAAAGAACGTTAAGCCGAACTTTTACGAGACTTTGAAAGATCAGGAGAAAAAAGAAAAAGGACCTTGGTTGAAGGTGTATCGTTTCCCATCTTAAGGGAGGAGAAAAGAAGGAGGGTGTACTACCTGTCATCGACCAGTGGTACTCGATTTTGAGGGGCGACTACGGGCGAAAAAATGAAGCAGATTGGTCAAGGACCATTGATGCCGAGGGGGGGAGAAAATGAGAGTGCGAGTGTTTGGAGTTAGGAAAGAGCAAATTTCAAAAAGAGGAGCAAAAAGGGAGGCTGTATACGGAGAAGCGGCATACATAAGAAGGTGGAGCCGTCAACGTTTCTGGTAAGGAAAGAAGAAAAGAAGCGTTCAGGCCGAAATTGGCCTGAAAAGGGGGGAATAGGGGAAAGGAGAGGCAATGGCACTGCTAATAAAGGAAGAGAGAAATTGAGGAGAGCAGAATTTTGTCGAGGAAAGTAGGGAACGAGGCGAATTATTTCCTGGGGGGGTACCGGGAGGAATGCTCGTAGTACGGTCATTGACGGAAAAACGAGGCCCTGGAAGGAGTCGGGGCGCTAGGGGGGGTCAAACGGGTTAAGTCTTTTTGGGAACACCAGAAATCAAGAACAGAGCATGGAGCGACGACCTGTCAAAGAAGGGGGGGGGAGCCGAAGAGGACGTTTAGGTTAATTCCTCCAAACGACTACATAGAGAATCTAGGAAAAAAAAAGGGAAGTGAAGAAAGGGTGGTAGGACGCGGACTGTCCCGATCCCGGAAAGGAGAGTCTACAGCATAAGGGACAGAGTGAAAAAAAATTGGGACTGGAGGTCTCGGCGAGGAGCATGTGGGACTTCAAAGGGGAAAATAAATAACGAAGAACTCTTTCCCGGAGAGAAAACTGGTAAAACGGAAAAATGCCATCGATCTCAACACAAAAACTGATAAGGGGGGGGAAAAAAAAAGAAGAGAAAGATTGAGAAGGGGCACGAAGTCAATCAAGGCGCGTTATCTGAAAAAAAACGATGGACTTCTTGATCAGGGAAAAAGGCAGAAACATGGCCAAGGGACTCCTAAGGACAAACAAAACTGAAGGGGTCCCCGAACCTATGCAGGGAATTAAAGTTACCGGATCGGGGACGACCGATCTGCCCAAAAAAAAAGCAAGAATAACACGGTTTTGGGGGGGAAGCGAGTCTCTGTTCGAGGTACCGGAGGCCGCCCACCTTAAAAGGAAGAGGAGCGCAAACCCCCGAAGTATATCGCATGTTCGGCTCATAAAGGAGGGAAAGAGAATGCCATCCTGGGCTAAAAAAGAAAAAAACGGAAAACAAAGCCCTCTAAGCCCTAGGGACCACTCCGTGTTACGGAAATGACAAGAGACTGAAAAAATGGAAGGACCAAAACCCGGACTAATTCGCGTAAATCTACATCGTCGAATCTCGACCCACAAGGGCCGGCAAGAAATGGAAGAAGGAGTATTAAAGTTACATTGCAAAAGATGACAAGCAATATCCCCGGAGTGCAGGGCAAGGAGGGAAGAACGCCTCTAAATGGCGCAAACAGACACGTTGACGCATCCACAATCAGAAGGAGGTAGGAAAGGCTCTGCCGCAGGACAGCAGCCGGTGGTGCTGATTTAAGGAATTTTGGAAAGAATATAACTACCCAACAGTCTAGCAAGAAGTAATAGCCGGCAACCGAGTCATAAATTGGGACGGGAAAAAATACGAGGTCCGTAGGCCTCTGTCACCACAAAAATCGAGAAGAAAAAAAGGGTCGATGCAAACCGGATACAAAGAAGAGGGGGGGGGGGGGAATCCAAAGCATGGTGAAAAAGAAAAACAAGGGGACACACCCGGGGACTTTTCAAAAAAAGGGGGAGACAACATTATCATCCGGCAAAGTCCTCGGAATCAGGGGGAGGTGGAAAAAGTATAGGAACTTACTGAAATTTCGTTCGGGGAAAGGAATGAATAAAAACAGGAGCAGGCGGCAGCCCGAAATGCCTCCAATTGTTCAGAATACCCTTGGCCAATTTCTAGATGGTTCTCAGCGGGAAAATCTTGAGAGGAACAAGAAAAGTCGGTGAGGGGGCAAAGACGAGGAACATACGAGAATATCGTCAAAAACCGAGGGGTCCGAACGAGACCTTTGTCCCCGACAGAGGCTGGTGGCAGGCCAAGAGTTGTACAGGAACGAAACAGGAAAAATACGAGGGGGAAGTTAGGTGGAATGGGGCCAATTAGTTGGGGAATCGCTGCCCAGCGCAAAAGACTCGTGGACGCAGGGTGTCTGGGGGCAAGCTGCTCTGACAGGTGAACACAACCCATCCCAGAAAGGACCGCTAAAATGGAGCAAAACTAGGCCTAACGATGCCGAGGGGAGAGAATGAGAGAGAAGGTCCTTTTACCCCTTGATGAAGAGGAGCGAAATGCGACCAAAAAGATCAGGCAAGGAGGGACAGGGATAAGTAGATGCCCTGGCAGGCAAGGAAAGCGGAGGCGTAAAAAGAGGGTCGGTGACAAAAAAGAGGGACAGAGTTGGGGATAATAGTAAGAAGCCACAGCGTAAATCCAACAAAAGGGCCGCAGTCAATTGAAGAAAAGAGGGGGGAAGGCCAAGGGAATAAAAACGTACCACGGGAAAAGCTGGTGAGTGGAGAAGGAGGTCAAAGGGGGCTCGTGAAAGTTGAATACAAGCCGAACCAAGTGAAGAAGAGTTTCAGGTGATTAATATAGGGGGGGGTGGAAGGATGATTCTTTCTGGGGGAAGCAGAAAGGATAACCGCCCCCTGATCATGGGGGTGAAATGAAAGACTCATCCCGAAACGATCGTAGTACGGAAACAATATCCAGAAAACCCAAATCACCTCACCGCTGAACGACCAGGAACCAAACATAAAGACCCAGAGCGCCGAGTCGATTGAAAGGTAGCATCGGTCCTGGCGGAGACGGAAACTGAGAAAATTATGGAGGGCGGTTAGGAAATGTTCCCCGAGAATAAGAGTAGAAGAGCAACAATCCGAAGAACGTCGATGCAGGCCGAAAAGAGAGGTTTCGTTCGCTGCAGTGAAATAAATAGGAAAGGGGAGCTTGAGCTTAAAAGACTCGACAATTCGGGAGGGAGGAGGTTAAACGCCATATCGAGCCAAAGACTAAAAAGGATCATGGAAACGATAGCCCCTCGGAAAACCAGAATAAAAGGAAGACGTGATGGCCTGGAAGGAAAGGAGGAAAAAAACCCATTTGGAAAGAGAGGACACGAAGAGGGGTGTCTGAGAAGGTAGAAAAGCCCTCGCCACTCAGAGAACAGTTTTTTTTGAGCGACTATGCGCCAACCACAGTCCTAAATTTAATCGGGCGAGGATATCGTCGAGAAATGTGAAAGCGCAAGACAAAAAAAAAAAACACGCAAAAACCACATGAATAGCCCCGGAGAGGGAAGGGTTTAATGACTGGCAAAATCAAACTCTCAACCAATTTAAAAAGGGTTGGTTCAGCGGTGCATTCCTCTGAATCTGGTGAAAAAAAAAGCAAGAAATCAAAACTATTAAAAAGAATGGAGAAGAAACTGGGAATTGTCACAGTTGTAACCAAGAAGCGCAAATGTTGCCGGTCCTCGTAAGAGGAGAAGGAGAAAAAGTTCGAAAAAAGGTCAGATCGTTGCGAAACATGAGGGATCTGCCTTATTGAAAAGAGACGGAAAAAACACACGGAGGAAGGAAAGATAGGATGGAAGAAGGAGAGAGCCCCCTCAATCGCCACAACTAGATTAGGAAAAAGGAAGGTCGACTTCTCGCTTAACCGGAAAGGCAAACAGTTGGAGAGGAAGAAGGAAAAGCGGAAAAAGGAAAAGTATCGGAAGAAAGAATAAGTTTGGGAGTCTAAGCAGTTTTTGCCCAAGAGAGGGATGCACAGAGGAAAAAGGTAATGGGGTTCTAAAAATGGTACTGATTTGGGCGGAAAAAATAGCCCAACGGGGCCCATGAGGACCCATGTGTGAAGAGGGGGGGGACAGGTTCGCAGAAAGAGTGGAATGTACGTACGATCTCGCGCAGGGAAGTACCAGTGCGGAGGTTAGGACGCATACGCTCAAACCAGGGTCGAGAGGGGCGTGGAAAAGGTAAACCATTGAAAAAAGAAAGAAGACACCAAGACATGGTGAACGGGATGATCGGGCTGGGGAAAGAAGGGTCCTCCCAAGCAAGGAAAGGAAAGAGGCTGAGGGCGTTATGGGGAAAAGTTTCTAGAGTTTCAAGAGAGAAGGCTGGCTTCGCTAACTGGTAGGGGAAACAATTGACGAATCAGCGCACTAGGGGGGGAGGGGAGGGATAGGGGAAAGCGTCAGCACAATTCAGTTGTCTTTATTGCCGAGAAACGGCGACGGAAAGGGCGAATGAGGTCGAAAGCGCGAAGGCTATACTAGAAATCAGGGGAAATTTCACCCGACTCAAGAGCCGGAATTTCGAGGGTGTTACGCCCGCCAGACCGATTGGATACTTAAGAAAAGAGCGTGAGGGCTGGAAAGTGGGGGGAGTGGGGGGAATGCAAAGCGGGGCGGTGGGGTGCTGGCGGGGAGTTGCGTGCCGTCCACTTTTGTCGAAGAAAATTCAAATTCAGGCAGTGGAGAGGATGGAGGCAGCAGAACGCTAAGAAATAAAAGAATACTTGAGGAAAACCTTAAACTCCATAACTAACAGAGGGGAAGTTTGTAGGACTTTCGCGCACTACAAGCGGGAAAAAAAACATAGGGGGAAAGGGTTGTTGAAGGTTAATGGATGAAGAAGACCCGTCAAAGGGGAAGTCGCGGCGGGGTGAACTATTGTGACCCCGGAAGGCACTAGAGCAAAGGTGAAAAAAGATGTACTTGGGGCGACTAACGCATTGATTGGTTTGACGCATATCGCGCACAGGACTGGGAGAGAAGAAAGGAATCGAAAAATCGTTCAAGCCGTAATGTTGGTACGAAACTTGCGCTTCGCATTCATTCAAGGTTCAGGATGATCAGAATTGCCACGAAAAGAGGAATCTAGGACCGGTAGGGAGATAATTGAGCGCTAGAAGGGTAAAACGAGAGGGGAGGGGGGGGGTGGGGAAAGGGAAACTCATACAAAACTTCACGCTTCCGACGAGAAGGAGGCGCTTGTCATCGTGAGAGAAAAATAAGGGGAACCAGCAAATACCGAAAGTGAAAAAAGCGTAGTGAACACGTGGTAGGATGTGAAATGGCAAACAGTGGGTGGGGGAGGGAAAAAAGCGAAGCCAAGACGGGTCTAAAAAATTGAGGGTACGAGAAGACTAGTGCTAGATGTTTCATCGGAAAAGTGGACTTCAAAAGGACACTACGTGGAAGCTGGGGGGGGTTCACTAGACACAGGAGGTCAGCGGGGAAAGGAGACGAAGAAAATGTGAACTTTGCTGAATGCACTTTCGAGGAGGAAGGGAGACTTACTGAGCATAACGAACTTTGACAGAGAGTTCAGTTCATAGAAAAAGGAAAAGCGCACTTTACGAAATGGGAAGGAGTCATGGGAAAAAGGAAAAGAAATGGGAAAGGGTTTGAGGGGGGGAGTTGACAAAAAAGAGGGGGCGAGACACCGCGCAGGAAAGGGTTTCTGACCGGTTTCTCGACCATTGGTTGGAACTCGAATGGTGAGAAAAAAACAGATGGCAGCCGACATGAAGCTATTGGGAAATCCTTGAGGAAAGAAAGATGAAGCGAGGCGAGAATGGGGGATGAAGATGGGCAATGGAAAGGGGGAGGAAAGAACAACCGGGTGCGGTTACTTTCGGAAGAAAAAAAGAACGCAGACCAAGGAGACTTTAGGCCGTCTAACTGACGGTGGAGCTTCCACGGCCAGAAAGGAAACAGGGAAGAATTGCCTGCAAAGGGGTGGGCAATTGCAAAGGGAAGAATGAGAAAACTCATAATTAAGGACTCAGGGGCCTAGCAGCCTTTGCGATTCGTACGAGGCGAATTAAACAGTGTTGTCAGGACGGGATAATTTAGGTCATTGAAGGACTATGCCCGGGTCTAGTTCTTCGGCGGAGAAGGGGAGGTCCCTGGGGAAAGACAAAGGGAAGAAGGGCAAATGCTAATTGATATCTCCTGAAATGCAAGAAAATAAGTCTGGGGTTTCGACGAAAATATTACGGTTGATGGGGGGTTAAACATCAGCTAGCTAAGAAGGAGAGAAATCGGAGGTGGAAAGAGGTAGAGGTGAAAACCAAGGGGGGGGTTTACCGTTCTCGCGACGTTTTCCCTAAAAACACGAAAATGGGAGAAGACAATCTCAAAGAAGTGTGTGAAAAGGGTCCCAGGTTGGGTGGGGTGAAAGGGGGTGTCTTGTCTGAAGGCGTACTGGAAAGGGTGTCCTGCCTCGTGTCAACCAGCCCATCCTCCTAAATAGCGTGTCCCTGACAGCTAACGACGCCAGGAAGTGAATCACAAGGCAGAATTCGTTCAAGAGCTCAAACAAGCAAAGGGGGGTGTAGGAGGAAAAGAAGATTTAACTCAGAACCGTGCCGCAAGTTCTCCGGAAAGTTATCAGTCAGCCGGGAAGTCAATCAGGGGGGAGGATCAGGGGACAAAAATAAAAGGCCCGGGAACTAATACCGCAAACCCGGGAAAAGGGAAAAAGAAATGTCGGGTGATAATTCGAAAAAGGTTTCCTTAGAGTGGCAAAGAAGGCCACTAGAGCAACGTCCAAAAAAGAAGGGGAACCTAAACCCTTTAGTTTATCCGGCGTTGCCAGAAAAAAGTGGGGGCGAGAAGAGCGCAGGACAAGACCCCTTGAAAGTTCCTCTGAGGGGAGAAACAAAAGGAATTATCGCAAGTGAAGAAAAAGGAGAACAGTGACAAACCCGGAAAACGGAGGACACTCAGGGTGGCTAAAAAAAGATAAGAAAAACCAGGACCGACGAAGCAAAAGGAAGGACTCAGCATTTGCCTCGGGTTCAACGTCAAGGAAATAAGGACGAGCTTCACGGACTGCAAACCAGGTTAGATTCGCAAGCAGGTTCAAGAGCGGAAAAAGCCTAGCGGGCAATCCTGAAGCAGTAAGGGGACTGCCTGAGAACAAGAAAGAGAACACCTGTATGCAGTCAATGAGGGACAATGAAACCTTCTGTACTTTTAAAAAAGACAGGGGGGTGGGGAGACGCGTGGGGAAGCGCACAAGCTGCGGGGAGATTGACGTAATCTTCTGTGAACGCAATACAGCCAAGTGGTGTCGGGTTCAGCTGTGATTGGCATAGAAGGGAGAAGTTCAAAGAAAAGGGCAGAGGTCTCGCACAGGAAAAGGTCAAATCTCCATGGCCACCGAGGAGCAAAAAAGTCCGGTACCAGCGGCAGGTCGTCGGAGATGGGAGAAACAGGGACAAAATTTGAGAGTACAACCGGGATACAAATCCTCGCGGTTTCCGGCACCTTAAGAGGGGGAAACGACTAAACAAAGGGGTAACAAGTCTCTTTCAGGGGGTTACCCCATGATAACCCAATTCTCGGAAAAAAGGTTAGCGTTGGGGGAGTAATCTACTGAACTGAAATGTGAGGGGAGGCAGTAGGAACAAACGAAGAAAGTGCTCCAATTGGACACAGGGACAAATGGCAATTTCGTCGATGGAGACAATCGATTACTTGAATGTGAAAGAATGCCAGGTATTTTCGTGAATGACAAGGAGAGCCGAAGCAAGAGGAAAAAATCAGTTCGAACGAGACATGGTTGAAAAAAGAACTGCTTGAGAAGATGGGTCCTGAAAAAAAGGGAAAAGGTTGGCAAAGGTAAAGACGAATTCGAAAAAAATAAAGGGGGGGACATTGGAGCGGGGGGGAAAAGGGGACCATTGATGTTGGGGAGGGGACGCGACTCGAGTCAAGAAGGAGCTATGGACTGAGGAAGGTTTGTTTCTTGAGGGAGATAATGGTCCCACAACACATAACCGAAGGGAAATTTAGCCGAGATTCAAAAATAATCGATTCCGCGTAGAACCCCTAAACCAAAAACCGTTCAGAATGAGAAAAAGAAAAGGGGAACCGTTTCACCTGGGGGAGAAAGCGGAAATTGAACCAACGAAAGGGCCAGGACCAGATTCTTTTAAAACTGGCTGAAAGGGAAGGAGCGAAGTCTGGGGGGAGTCAAAAAGGTTAAACGGGGAGTCCAAGCAAAAGAGGGAGTTTCCGAAGAGGAGGAGTACAAAAAATCGGGACTCCACCACTACAATCGGAAAGCCCAAAATAGGGGGAAAATGGGCGAATTGCATCCATGTAAAAGGTAAAAAACTACCACGAAATCGTTGGCGTGCTCCGCTTGTTGGTGGGGGGTTGTTTGGGGGGTTTCGGGACGTCAGGTTGAAAGTTGAATAAAGAACCGTAAGCATCGTATGTTCCATTTTAATGCAGTAGGGAGTTGAGAAGTAGGTTGCTCCGCGATGCAAGCCAAGCGCCCCCTGTCATGAGGGAAAAAAAGTCACTAGAAGGAAGCCCAGAAAAAAGAGGAGAAAAAAGCAAATATCAAGAGCGCAATAAAAAGTCCCCAGTAAAAAAAGTCCCCAACCGAATAAAACGAGAAGGAAAAAATGGGGCTACTTTAAGGAGCAAGAGGGCCGGTAGGCAAACCATCAGAATGCGGGATTGGCGGTGAGGGGGAAATTAATATAAATAGCAAGAGACCTCTTGAAAAAAAACCCGTAGAGGCCAGGGAGCCGGAAACGAAATTGACATGCAGCAAGAACATCGTGAAGTGGTCATCATTGACCGCACAAAGAGGAAAGGAAGAGTGAGATGTCGGCAGTTGAAAAAAGAGAGAGAAGAAAACGCCTCTCCACTGTAGTCGGGGAAAAAAAAAAAAGGAAATATCCAAAGGAGTCTCAGAAAAAAGAATCACTAAGAAGGACTAATGAGTAAAGGTCCGTAGAAACCAGTTGTAAAACGGGAAAAAGAGGGTGGTCTTCTCTGATGATTGAAAAAAAGGGAAAAAAAAACACTCCTACCCTGGGGGGTGAAGAGAGTCTCCTCAACGCACCAATCCCATAAAGTGGGAAAAGGAAAAGGCGCTGATCTCGGGCGAGAAGGGGAGAAGGCAGGGGAACTTCTGTCCCAACTACCAAAAAAAACGTAGATTTCCAAGGTGGCTATTCTTTGAAACCAACAGGAAACCAAAGGGAAAAGTGGTCTGTGAATCATTGCGAAATATGAAAAAAAAAAATGGAGTAGGAAAAGGGTTCCAGACTAACGTGGGAATTGGTGCACCCGAGGGGGAAAGACCTCCAACAAGGTGTCCGTGAGAATAAGCGAGTCGGACACAGGAGCAAAACTGAAGAGCGTGGGCGACGAGGGGGAGGGGGATTCTTCCTTATTGAAAATCAAGAAACACAACAACGGAGAGGAAGGAAAGAAAAGTTGTCATGGACGAGATGAACCTCAAAAGGCGCAACGATCAAGGAGATATAAGGTGGGGGAGAGAAGGTCAGCAGGTAGCGAAAAATTTAGGATGCATGTGAAAAGCTGGGAAAAAATCCAAAGGGACGTCGTCCTAAGGTGGGGAAAAGAAGAATTTTTGCCAGATCAAAGCCAAGAAGTTCCATTTGGGGGGGGTGCCAGTTCATTTTGGGGGAGGGAAAAGGAAAGAGCCCAGGGGAAATCAGGGGGTGTCGGAGGAGGGGGCAAAGACGTAAGGCGCAGGAAGAGTCAGTGCGAGAAAGGGCACCGCCATGCACATTTCGGGGTTCGGAGTCAAAGAAAAAAATCAAAAAACAGGGTCGAGAATGGGGGCGTGGCCTGAGAAGTCAAGAAGGAGAAAAGAAAAAGAGGGGGCGGGAAGCAAAAGGGAATTGTTTGAAGAAGGGTTGGAAACGCAAGAAAAAAATGGTCGGCTTTCGTGAGAACGGCTATCTTTTTGACAACGAAGAATGGAGAGGAGGGCTTAGCTACTGGCGGGGAAGCTGAATCAACGAACTGAAACGGGCGGCAACAAGAACAACACGGACGATGTGAGGGAACGGAGAGAAATTCTTTGAGGCCGAAAGGGAATCGACGGGGAGGGCGAAAAGGAAGAGGAGAATATAAAGACCTTGGATTCACCCGGCAATCCGAATTTCTAATGGGTTGTAAGCGAACCAGACACGATTTGAAGGAAGAGACTCTCTTAAAAAACGCGGTAGGGCGGGGGGGGGACAGGGTCAAGCGGGGGAAGGGTAGGGCGGGAGAAAGGAGTGCATGGATAATTGGGGCTGATATCGTGATCAGTAAACCTTCATGGGAAGGTGAGCGTGGATGCAATTCAAAGGGGAAAAGAACGCTAACAATGACTACACAGAAGAAATTGGAAAGGACAAAGAAACTACCGATAGAAAAAAAAGGTCGGTTGTAGGAAAGGGGAAAAAGAAAAAGAAAAAAACAACGAGTCCGTGGGTGTCTGGGGTGGGAGGATGCAATCAATTTATCAGCGGGAAGGACAGTCTGGTGGCTACGATTGGACTTCTTACCTTGAGCAAATTGTGCCAAAGGGGGGGAGAGACTTATTTTTGGGGAGCGAGACTGCGCAGGAATGACGCAAGAAATCGATAGAAGAGAAAGAATCTGGAGGGCCCTTAATGTGACGCCATTTCGCTGAGTCAAGGAAAAAATGGAAAAGGGAAAAAAGGAAGGAGACTATCGATATAGACCGTTTAGGAAAAGTACGGCGTCACTTCCTCTATGGGGAGGGGGGTGTGGGAGATAAGACAAGAACTTCAAGAGGCAAGACGCAAGAGGGAAAAGCATGGAGGGACACGAAGGTAACCAAGAGGGCAAGATAAAGGCAAAAAGAGGGGGGTAAAAAAAAAGTGGATGTAAATGCCAAAAGATGTTGGGCAGAAAAACAAGTAGCACTTGGTTGGAGGACAGGTCTCGGAAGCTGAAGGAAGTTCTGCGAGGACGATGAGGCGTCAAAAGACACAAGTGGGAGGTGTCACAGGATAGAGTTAAGGGGATTTACGACGAATTGCAAGGGAGCGGGAGAATGAGACACTTTCGGGCGGCAGGGAGACTTACTTACACGAAATGTTCAGTTCAAGAGAGAAGAACGGAAAGTACAGCCGAACAATTTGACGAGACGAGGAAAAACTGGGGAAAAAAAAGAAAAAGAGACAAGGTGGGCACAGTTGTTCGGGGGACGGGGAAAAGAGACGGGGTCGATCCACAAAGGGTGGTCTCAAGTTGCATCGACCATTTTGGGGCTAATTTGACGGTCGAAACAGAATGGCCAGGACATGAAGCTATGGGGGAAAGTCAAAGTGGTGCCTCTGTGGAAAGGCGATGAAGCAAAGGTAAGGACGGTTGGGGGGGGGGGAGGGAAGGAGATCATTCACAGGATAATGGATGCTGTACTTAGGGGAGGGAAAGGACATACCATACAGAGGAAGAGAAGTAAACTAAAACGTGGGACGGTTGTCGCGACACGACAGAAGGAGGTAAGACCTATGACTGCATAAGGGGTATAATTAAGGGGAATCGGCAAGCACTCTGGGAAGGAGAGCAATGGGGATGCGGGAAAAAAATGCGAGAGTCGACAGGGGGAAAGAGAGGTCACTTTTGGGAAGACGTTGGCAGGAGGGAGCATGGGAGGAAACCGAGGCCCCTGGGAGAGGGGAGACGGGCTCCCCACCACCAAACAAAAAACCCAACAACCGGCGGAAACGCCAACGTCTTTGGAGCAAAAAAAGTCTTTCCAGGGCGTACCTGAAATAGAACGGAACCTTTCGATATCTGGGGTTGAGAGAAGGGAAGGGGTAAGTGTGGGCTGCGACACGAGTACAGATAAGCACGATAGGATTAACGGAAAGTTTTGGAAGGGATCGAGATCGGGGCCCGGACCCTGAAGGTAATCAAACCAAGATAGGGTAGGGGGGGAACCAGGGAAGTTGTGTTGAGGGGAGAAAGTCAAAAATGGACTCCCTCGTGTCCCAGAGACATAAAAGGGGGGAAATAAAATCCAAGGGAAGAGAAGCGACAAGGAAAATTTCAGCCCCGGAGTTAGTTCAGAGAGATAAAAAAAAAAAAGAGTATGAGGAGGATGTGAAAACAATGGACCGGGGCCGCAAGTCAAAAAGGGACAGGGACAAACTATTCTCGGGGATGTCTCCTTGGAAAAGGAGCAAGAAAAAAGAACGCGGGGGAAAAAAGCCAAGAAAACAGTCACCCAGTACATCGGGGAAAAATCACTCAAATGAAAGCGGATCGGGGCCCAGAGCAGAGCTCACGGCACAAAAAGGCCGGCAATAAAGGGGTTATACGCCTCTTTCCGAAGGGTCGGCACGCCGGTGAAAACCCCAGGAAAAACCGGAAGAAGCGGGCGCGAACAAAAGAAGGAAACAAGTTCAAGGGGGAGGAGAAGAAAAGGCAAGAACTTTAAAGAGGTCCCTCCGGGGGAAAAATCGAAGGACCCAATACGACAAAAGCCACCGAATAGCCCTAAAACAACCAGGGAAAGAGGTGGGAAGAAAATGAACAGAGAAAAGGGGCACAAAAAATTCACGTATGCAACCAAAATTCTCTACTCCGAGGGGGAGGACGCGACACAAGGATGCTAAAGAAAAATCCTGGAGCCAATTAATTAATTATGCCAGGGGCCGATGCAATACGAGACCCCTTGAGGAAGATAGGACGGAAGAATTCTGGCCGGGGGAACGAAGAAGACTTCATGAAAACCCGAAAGGGAGGCGGTCCTCTTCTTCCGCAAATGAAAAAACAGGTGGCTAGAAAAAATCCTGGGAAAATATCTGTTGACTTCACTAAAAAAACAACAGTCTGCGCCACAAGGAAAATCATCGCCTGAAAAGGGAGGCAGCAATATGACAAAAATAGCTTCATGTCGTCGGGACAAGCGGGTTAGGAAAAAAAAGCGAGCAAAAGGGGGGGAGGGGGACACGGAAGATCGAGCTGTGGGAGACCGGAAATGGGGAAGCAAACACGAACAACTTGTGAAAAAAAGGGAAAGGGACAGTGGTCAAAAACATTTTTTGGGGAACACCCCGACCCCAGGAAAAACAGGGCGCATAAGGGTTCGGCTTTAAGGATGGAAATGAAGCGTGATGCATTAGAAGTAAGGAGAAGCTCCGAAAAAAGTGCTCCAAATTGTGGGAGCAATTAACACGGGGAAGAGGTCAAGGGGAGGGAAGAGGCGGTGAAATAGTAACTTCCAAGTATTCTTTTGAGACAAACCCACCGCAGAAAAGGAAGGCTCTGGGAAACGAGCCGGTTGTTCAATAACGACACCAAGAGGGGAGGAGGATCAGGGTGGAATGGAAAGTTAATCCTAAACTAGGAAAAAGAAAGTGTGAGGGTCGTTGCGGGGGAAAAGGTATTTTGGGAAGGTGGGGGCTCCACGCCGCCTGGAAAAAGTCCTGGACGAGTAAAGTTCTGGGGGGGGGAGGCGACATCCACCTTTCAACAACGAATAAATATAGGAGGTGAGCAAAGAAGGGGAGGAACAGGCCGCGATTCCTCTTTCTCATGTGGAGTCATCAAGAAGGGAACTGGGACCCGCCGAGAACTGAAGTTTCTACAACCTTACGGAAGGGCAAGAGAAAATTTCGATCGAAAGGTTCACTTCGACACGGGCCGGCAGGGATCTTTCGTAAAACAAGGGGACTGGTGCAAGGTAGAAAGCTAAGGATGTTTGAGACCAGCTTTAATGGAGGAACAGAGTCGCCACCACGCCGCGAAGTCCAAGATGGGAAAGGGCTATGATGGGCCATAAATTCAACAACGAACGTACTCAGGGAAAAACCGCGTGGGCGTGCGCGGGGGGGGAAAAGTGTGAATACATATGAAGGATCGTAGTTGTTCAAGGGGAGGCAATGGGCGGTGTTGCAGGGGCGTTCTGCTGGAGCGAATAAAACACTCGCCCACGAGGATAAGAAATGGAATGTCACGAGATCAAGAAAAAAAAAGGATAGTAAAGACAATGTCCTCGCCAGAGAAAACACCACCATGAAAAAAGTTAACAAAACAACCGAAATAAACCAACTCCCAGGGAAGATAAACGGTTAATAGCCACTATGAGGATGAGAAGAATTAGGGGGCGGGGGGAGGGGAGTTGAAAATTACCCTAGCCGAGCTGGCAAGGGGCCTAAAGCCCGTAAGACAGAGCCTAAAGAATTGAGCAAATTTCAATAACAAAGAGGAGGGGTGCTCTTAAGATGAGATCATAGCGGTCATCTGGGAATTAGTCGAAAAAGGGAACAAAAAAAAGCTCCAAGCTCGACCAAGATTAGGGAAAAAAGTAGCCCCTCGTCCCATAAAGAAGCCTAAGGTCTCCTGGGGGGGGGGAAGAAAAAAAAACAGGCAGGAAAAAAGGGAGGGTGAGCAGTAACGAAAGGTGGTCTGAAAAGGTTTGATAAGAAAAACCAAAAACCCTCGCGGACCCTGTGGGTTGGAAGCGAGGGGCTCAACAAAGAACTCAACTTCCTAAATGGGAGGTGCGCGGAGAGAGAGAAGGATCAGAGAACTCATCCCTTCAGGGAACAAAAAAAGAGAACACAACACACATGGATATGGCCAAGGGGGTCTATTTCCTTTGGAAGCCCAAATCAGTAACTGAGAAACCAAAAATGACACTTGTTGAAGGTGCAGTCCTTGAGGAAGAAGGGAAAAAAAAAAAAAAAAACTTATGGGTCCGACGACTTTGGATTGTCTCCCCCACCGTCTTTCAAGCCGCCCGCAATGTTTGCAAATGGCTCAGATAATCGACCGAGTAATAAGGAAGAGAGGGGGAGAAATGGGGGGAGCAATCTGACTTATTGGAA
>Ga0179593_1374780_pt1 | contig 19131 bp, 22 predicted proteins | sample CZODoug2_1_08_16_FD_185931 | JGI IMG/M metagenome (GOLD analysis project Ga0179593, IMG submission 185931) | Vadose zone soil fungal communities from Angelo Coast Range Reserve, California, USA - CZODoug2_1_08_16fungal (PacBio error correction) | ecosystem: Environmental > Terrestrial > Soil >...
CAACGCTCGAAAATGGAAACAGGCGGTGTCAGAAATAGACGAATTAGATCTGTACCGGGGTTGGGATTTCAGCCTCTCAAATGCTGGTTGTGTGGCTTGGATCATAATGGACTAGTTGTCCGTAACATGGAGAATGGAAGGCGAGAACTCCATGACCGCACAAGGGACTAGGGGGCAGCAACGACGACATGATACGAGATGATGAGGGGATGAGGCACTGCCAGACGATGAGTTATTGGGAGAGTACAGGGTCGGGCCGTTTGGGGCGTGGGAAGACAACTTCGCTGAAATTCGGGTTGCCCGTGGGAAGGTTACCATGAGAACGCCTTTTTCCGAGCTGGGTCATGGCTGTTTCGGTAAATATCAGAAAGAGGTCTGGGGGGGCGAACAGAGGGCTGCAGGAATCCTGGGGGGGGAGAAAAACGCTTAGAAGGGAAAAAGGAGGTTCGTGACGGAGGAAGACTTAGGAAATATAAGAAAAGTCTAGGGGGACTCTGAAGGATTAACGTTTTTGTTAATACATTTATCGGGAATCGGGGGGGAAGAGTTGAACAAACGCGAAACGAAAGCCCGGTAAGTTTCCTCAAAGAGGGAATAAGGTGGGGAAACCATTTTGGCACTGTCTTGCCATGGGGGACTTAGTTGAGAAGGCTTTAATGGCGGGATGTGTGTCGACAGGTAGACGGGAATTTTGTAGGGCTGGAAACCGCTGTAGTAATGGGGAGCTACGGTAATCGGGTGCTGAGGGCAGAACGGATGTTGCTAATTGGTGGGCAAAGTCCGGGGCAGGATTTAGCAGAGACTGTGTTTGCAGGAGGCGGGATTGCGCTTCGTAAGAGTAATGAGGCTGTGAGCAAACGATCACGTAGGGGTCAAAGGGCGGATTGAACCAGAGAGGACCACCAGCGCGGGGAAATGGGAAAAAAGATTCCTTACGTTTGTTGGGGTCACGCTACCGATTGGTAAACAAGAAAAAGCGGAGAGGGAGTTGCGGCGGGGGACGGGGCGGTCAAGCATGCAATCCGGGACAAGCGGTTGGGCTATGGAGCGACGGGACGGTTAAAGAAAAAAAGACGGAGGTGCTGCTCGGTGAAGGACGCTTTGTTCTGTAAGGGGGTGGAATCTTTTTTATCGGTTTGCAGGAATTGCGCAGCATGAATATTGGCTTAATGAGAACTGATTTTCACGGAAGGAAAAGAGGAAGTATAACGGAGGATGGGTAAGAAGGGGGGGGGGAACTAGAAGACAATGTGGAGCAGGAGAGGGAGGAGATAGAGTGCGAAAAGGGTTCACTGAAAAACAGGGCTTGGAGGAAGGAAAGAGAGAGGAGAGAGAGGTTGCAAAAGATGGATGCTTTGCGAGAGGGAATGGAGCACAATCCAGAGTTCTAGTGAACTCGATCGTGAAAGCGGTGTGGGGGTCGGGGGGAGGGAGGAGGGAAAAGGCTGTTTTTATCGCAAAAAAGGGAAGGGTTCTTTGGGCGGAAAAGTTTAAGAGTAGAAATTAAAACGAAAGATCCGGGGTGGCATGGGATACGTGGCAAGGAAGGGGGAGCAAAGAGTGGCATTTAGCGGAGGGTAGGATACCGGTGGTCCAGGTGGCAATACAAGGAACATAAGGTCATAACGGCGGGCGGGCCACGGGAAACTGAACGTGGCGCCGTAACGCAGAAAATGAGAGGAGTTTGTTCATGGCAAAACCAGCAGGATTCCTCTGAGAACTGGAAAAACTGAGCTGAACTGGGGCGACGGCGCTGAAAACGGCTGGACGTGGAGTTGGGTGGTGGGGATTGGGGGGGGGGGACCAGACAGATTAGCGAGGAGGGCATGTTGAGGATTATTGGAAAGGCTTGGGGGAACTAATGTGACCCAGAGACAAGGTGGGTTTGAAGAGAAGCGGACAAAATTGAGCGGGTTGGAAATGGCAGGGAATCTGCTCCGTCGCTTGGGGGAGATCCTTAAGGGTGCAGGTTTTCAGCGGCAGACCAAAGGGGAGGACGAAACTTTGTTATTAAAAGGGGACAAAGGGGCGTGTCTGCAGGTCGCGCAGAGGGGGGGTGCGGCTCGATTTGTCAGAAGGGGCGGCCAATCATTTCAGCCTTGACGAGGAAATTTTGGAGGGGAAACCGGGGTGCTAATTTTCGGGAAGCAGCTGTAAATGTGGAAGGCGAGAGCAGGACACACTTAGGGGAAATGAGTTGGCTAACGCTAACGCATGTGAGACGCTGATTGCGGGGGAGACGACGGGCTAAGTGGTCGTAACATTGGAAGGGGGGAGGGGGGGATTCTGCTAGTATTATGGACTGGTTCCTAACAAGAGTTGTCGGCGGATAGGCGCAGAGAATGGACAAGGGGGAAGGCAGAAAGACCGGGGGGGGCGCATTTTGGGAAAGGGGGAGGGAAACTCTCTGGGGAGTCTAACTCGGCGAATTGTTTGCAGGGACGAACGGGGAGGGGAGGAGGGAATTGGAATCTGAGCAGACTCAACACGGAGGGAAAGAAGGGAAAAAAAGAAAGTCGGGATCAAAAAAAGGCCTCCAACGTACGGCACGCTCGAACTCGCGCGTTCGCAGGCAACAAGGAGTTGTACGGAAAAACAAACTCACAACCTCCCGGTCAGGAAAAACATGAATTAAATGGGTAAAAGGAAGGCAGAGGAGCGGCAACCGCACTATGGGTAGAACACAGTCCAATCCTCTCGCAGAAGACCGCAAAAAGAATGTGCCCGGTCACCCGACCGGCTCAAGGAGAAGAGGCAAAATTGACCGAAGGAATAGCAAAAGAAAAGAGAAAAAAGTGTGGACGGCCTGAGTCGCCTGACACTGCTCCACGAGCCCTATAAAAGGGGGAAAAAACAACCCACGGCGTCAATCAAATATCAAGCGGAGAAAGAGGTACACAAAAACCGGGACAAATCGCCCCTCAACAATTCGGAGCGCCACGGGACGCCAGCAGTTGTTGGCAAATTCATAAAAGGGGCGATCCAGCTTCAGTCGATATGAACCCGAAAATCAGATGATCAAAAAGCCAGAATTAACTCCAGCCGGAAAAACCCGATGACAATGCCTGGAGAAAGGAGGGCTGCTTCGAATAATCCAAACACCGCCACCCCTAATCCAGTAAAAGCTCCACGACCGCCGAAAGCGGCACCCAAAAACCGACCAACACTCAAAGGCCAGACCGGAGGCACTCCGTCAAAAAAAGGGGAGGCAAGACATGTGAAAAGACGCGAATAAAGGCGAAGTAGTAATTGTTGGGTGCAAGAAGGAAGAGGAGCAGAGATCGGCTCGCGGCTTCTTCGAAGGGAAGCAACGGTTGACCGTAGAAAAGGGCGGTTTAGGCATTAAACAAGTTCCGTGGGTGTTCAACGGGTACAAACCTTTATGGATTCAAAGCAAACTACGCAGCAACTCTGGGGAATCACCTACGCTAAGAGGTATGAAAGACACAAGATTCATAAAAAGGAATTCTAAAGAAAAGAAAGATGATCAAAAAGGTCGTAGAATCACAAGGAGGGGCCTTCCCTCTCAAAGGAGATTGAACCAGCATCACAGTAGCAAAAGCTAGAAAGAACTGCTTCGTTCCACGCTCGATGCTTTACAGAAAAAAGAGAGAATAGTGGGGTTCGCAAGAGAAGGGGCTAAAACTTATCATTTTTGTAACGCCCACGATATAGGAGAGACCGCGCTAGGTGAAATACCAGGGAGAAGCCCAAATTGGATCTAAGAGGAGAGAAAAAAACTATCCCTCACCGGGATTCCCAAGAACAAAAGACCCAAATGATGTCAAAAGAAGAGGTGAATATCTGAGTCAGGGGAACGCTTACGATTGTTATACAGAAACAAGTTTCGCAATTCCTTCAAAATCGAAAAACTAGAAATGGCCACCAAAAAAGCAGAAGAATCTGCCCTTGTGTCATTAAAAGGAACAGAAAATCAGCGTCTTCCCAGCAACCGTAAGGACCCGAAATCAAACAGGAGGGAACATTGACAAGAGGAACGTCCCAAGCACCCAATAATCTGGACGCTGGACTCTAACTAGCCCGGAATTAAAAAAAAAGTTGCACGGGAAGCAAGGGCAAACACTCCTAAAAAGACTGGGAGTTTTATACCGCCTGGTGATTCAAGCGGGGGTGTTAAGGGCTCATCCACAACTTTTGATGTCCTGAGACGAACCGGCTCGCACGACGAATGGGGATTTAGAGATCAAATAATGAATCAGGACCGAAAAAGGCTGAACAGATCTGAAGGGAACACAAACAAAGAGGAAACAAATGAAAAAAGAGAGTCAACGCCCAAAGAGATCAGGCAAGGTAAAAAAAAAAAAGAGACTTAACAAAGCTATGAAGAAGAGGAACCGGCTTTCAAGAAAGGCGCCCCCATACAGATGGGGTACCAAGTCAAGGAGGGGTTGGAAAGTTTCCAGGGGGAGTTTGAGGATCAGAAAACAACCAACAGCCCGGTTCCGGAAGAAGAAAGAATTGATGGAAAAGCATGCGGGAAGGGTGAGGGGGAAGAGGAATTTTAGTAGCAAAGACCGAACGGAAGTCAAGAAGGTAAAACACCGATCAAGGAGACGAAAAAAAAAGTACCCCAAAAAACTCACTTCTCTCTGAAAAACCACAGGACACACCAAGTCCAGGACATCAGACAAAGCGGCAAAGGGAAGCAGTCCCAGCGTAACGCGCTGAAGAAAACTACCTTATTCCTGGTCATGAAACTCATCGTCACCAGTCACCTAAGCTCAAAGAAGCTTACAAGGACGGAGGGAGCAATCTCTTGGGTAATCTGGAGGGACTCGGCCGAAATGCTATAAGAACTCAAAAAGATGGGTACACTGACAAAAGAGACACCAAAAACATCAAAACGCAAATTGAAACGAACGGGCAGCAGCCACAACTCAAAAAGACGGGGAAAGAAAACTCAGTGGTCAAGTTGTGAAAAAAAGCGGCGGTGCTTGATCGGAGGAGCTCAAAACAACAACGAGATGAGGAGGTAAATGCCTCAACTGACCGAGTCTGGGCCAAAGAAAGGGAAACATCGACATATCTCAGTGAAAGGGGGTGGGTGGTACCTGCCGAGCGCAAACGTGGTATGGGGGGGTCTATAGCATGGACCCTATCGCATATTTCTACTTAAGAGGCGCAGACATAGATCCGCAGATGGCAAAGGGGCCGAAGAAATACGACAGGACTTAAGGGGAGAAGAAAGTTCAGGACTTATGAATTGAGACCGGGGTCGCCTGGAGTGCGTCTCGTTGACGAAGTGGGAGGGCGCGAAAAGATCATGTTAAGAAGGGGAAGGGAGACCACAACGACTTTTTCCATGGCTGGTCTTTGCTGTGGTTGGCTTTCAAGAATCTCCGGAGAGAGTCTTTTCGGGAATTGATAGCGGGAATCCTGGTGGGCTAACTGATAGTGAAAAGCTTGCGCAGGGAAGAGACAGGAAGAGAAAGCACCATCGAGACTGCAAAAAAGAATCGGGTTTTGTCATTACTAAAGGGCCTTAATTGGCTTCGGTGGGGAAAAAAAGCAATTTTACGCGCGGGGGAAGGAAAAAAAGGGTAAAGTGAGAAAGGGAGGATAAGCAACATGGGGCTGGCGGGGATGCCATGAAATGTGCCCTACGCGTTATGTGAAATCCAGTGGGTGCGTATTTGGTCGCATATGATGATTGGGCGGAAGAAACGAAAAAAAATTTGGGGCGAGCTGGTGGAAAAGCGTGGGGTGAAATTGGCATTCAAAGGTAGTTGGGAAAAAAGGTTTTTAAGATTCAGGAATGGGAAGACGAGAATTAGGGGGGGGGAGTCGCGTGGCTGCTTAGAGCGATTCAAGCTGTTGAGTAAACTCAAAAGATCCAGGGAGGAAAGAGAAAAGAACATCCCGCGGCGGGAAGAAATGGGAATGGTTCAAGGGAAAAAAACGAAACATCACAAGTAATGATGGGGGGACTGCGGGCGTGTCGGTACGCGGGAAAAGACGGGAGCGTTGGGAAAAAAAAAGTGTCGCAAAACGGAGCTGGTGAAGAAAAAGGATTATTTTCTGGCTTCTTTGCTGCTCTTATGACATTCAGGAAGTAAAAGATTCATGAGGGAAGGGGGTGTAACGTTGGGTTGGCTCTCAGGTGTTCGGGGCACAAGCAGTGCGGGATTGCGACTAGGAGCCATTCATTTCAACGATGAGAAAGGAACATCCGTCAGGGGGACAAGGGGGGGGAAAACGCAAGCAGTTGGATCAAAAGGCGAAGGAGATGTGGCTGGGAGAGTTCGTGGACCCTGCAAAGAAGTGGAAGGAGAAAAGCGGGGACGAGGAAAAGGGGGGGACAAGGCTTCCGTGAGGACACTGCAAATCTTGCGCCACCAGACGCTGTGGAAATGTGGTGAAGCAACTTCGAGCGGGGGGAAGAAGAGACATCTTGAAATAGGAGGAGAGGGAACCCTGTTGGAGGGATCGAGAGAAAGGGGGTGATGGACACTATTCAAAACCATAATTGTTCATAAGCGGCTGACGAAGGGTGCAAAAAGAGGGGGGCTTGCGCGGGTGGGAGGTGGACCGGGTGAAAGTGTTGGACATGAACATGAACGGGGGGGGGGCAGCGCTAGTTTCAGGGCCAAGTGAAGGTAAGGGGGCTCGACGCAACATCGACTGAGGCGCTTTTTTGACGGAGGACCAAATCCAACTACATTAACCAAAGCTGGCGAGGCCAAATAACGGAGAAAAAAGGATGGAAGCTGAGAAAAGAAAGGAGCTGAGAGGAAGCTGGACGTGGAGTTGTTGGGGGGGGAGATGGGGGGAACGGCCGCGGAAGGGGGTGACGGATTCGGGTGGCGGGGATTAAGAAAGGAGGGTCAAGGGAATTAACGAAGCTATTCTTGTGTTAAGGGGAAGGGAAATTGATTCTGCACGGTCTATAGGAAGGGTGGAATGGGTCACTAAGGATGGCGGAAGAACCAAAGGATTCGAAACAGGTTTATGGAAAAATTTGGAAAAAGGAGGGACCTGGCGAGGGGGGGCAGAAAACTAATTGGGTGAAAGTCTGCGATTTGCGAAGGCGTTGGGGACCCTGTAAATTTTTCTCGTACGTAAAAAAGGTTGAGAGATTGGGGAGAAGCTTTTGGAGAAATAGGGAAGGACCGTGAAAACAATTCGTGAAAAAGGGGATTTTGTTGGGATAGACTTCATGATGGGCGGCTGGCCTGATCGAGGAGAATTGTGCCCAAAACGTTGCGGAGATTACGGTGATAGGAGTTGAACGTAACAAAAAGGAGGTGTGGAGGGAGGAAAGAGGAGGTGTTAACAATTGAATTCTAGGATACCGTTAGTTTTAAAACTCTTGGGGGGTGGGGAAGAAGAGGAAAACTAGCTTGTTGGACGGGAGAACAGAAGTTTCGAAACTGCAACGTTATTCGGACGAGCTATAGTGGAGCAAAACGGTATTGGGAGGAGGAGACAGGGATTCACCGAAGAAAGTTGCCTTACTCACGAAACAATGCCCGGTTGGGGTTGGCAAAAACAACCAGAGGAGTGGGGGATTGCAACCTACAACAAGCGCACACTTAAAAACCCGGTCAGGCAGAGGCATAAATTCACAAGCCACGCAATTAATCTGGCAGCCGCCCACAAGGGAGGGGGGGGGGGCCCTCTGAAAATGGAATAGGACGGGAGTCAAGCAAAAAAAAAAAACACTTTAAATTTGCAACCTCAGGGGCGAACCACCAGCAAAGAAAGCCGTAACAGGAAGTCTAGCGGATGGAACACTGCAGATTGTGGTACTAAAATATTCGCTGCACTGGGGCTACCCCCTGGAAAAAGTGCCCGAAAGGGCGAAGAAACGAGAAAAGTTGCTATGCAGGGAAAGAAGAAAAAGGACCTGAGTCTCGCCGGAGCCAAAGCGCGACCGCCAGACAAAAAGATGGCATGTAAGAAGGGGAGGAACCCTTGGGGGGGAATGCTCTCAAGCAATACTTAATGAAAAAACGAAAATCAGTCAGCCAGCGCCGACGCACGCTGTCTCGACGCATTACACCAACATAAAGGAAAGCAGGCTAAGCAAATGAGGCACGGAAGTAATCCCCCCACGCTCAATAGAAATCCTTCAAATAGCCCGCCGGACGCGCTCGGGCCAACCAGAGAAGAAAAACGAAACCACGGAAGCCGATCGATTAGCCTGGAAAACAGGGCATCGAAAGAGTGTCGCCGGAAGCGAGACAGCGGAAAGTAAAGTGGAGGGGGCAAATAAAAAGGAGAAGCAAAAAGCGGGCGAGCGAAAAAAAAGGGGCACCCTCGAAGGTAGTGGAGGAAATCCTGTTTACAAAAATGTCATAAAGGCATGGTAAACCTGTAGGAAATTCCAAGAAGAGAAACAAAAGGTTGCTACCTGATTCGCCAGGTGCGTCCCTGGTCGCTGCGGCTGGCAGGCTGAAAAACTAAAACGGTGCGCAATCACAGCGCCGTTCAAACATCACAAGCCCCGCCTCCTGATCAAAACTAGTAAATTATGGACACGCTCTATGGAGAAGCAAAAATAGAACCGCGGGGGGCGCAGCGACACGGGACTGATCATTTACGAGGGAAACATAAGGGGTCGAACCCGTCGTGGTCAAGAGTAACGGAGAAACGACATGGGGTCGGCAACGAAAGAAAGCGAACCAGACCCGCGCTCCATCTACAGGCTCCAGAGGACGAAATTAAGGCTCAAAAGCAATGGGGGGGAGATGGAGATAGTCACCGACGGAACAGAATGCCAAATGACACTGCTTGCGCTTGGCAATTCAAATCCAACGGGGTATATAAAAAAAAAAAGAAGAATCGGCCGAGGATGGTATAAAGAAAGCAAACAGCGATGCGTTTGTGTCAGGAAAAAGAATCACGGATGCCAGGAAATAAAAAAGCGACACGGATTGCAATTGACACAGTGGACGCAGCAGACCAAAAAAAAAGGAAGTCAACGGCTTCTCCCTAAGGGTAGCTGACCAGTCCAGGAATGAGGGTGCAAAGAGAGTGCGGGGGCATGCGTTTCGCGACTCATTCGAGGTGACGGAAGTACTCAAACAGCGAAGAACGCTCGGCAGAAATACGGAGACTGCATGAGAGGAGTCGCCAAATCCTTAGTCTTAAGAACAGGGGGAAAACTCTGAATCAAGGAATCAAAAAAGGATTGGAAAGGGACCAGCCAAATAGGTTTGTCCTGAAAAAAAACAATAAAGCAAGGCAGGGCGAAAATAAAACATAAATTCCAAACGGCGGATCCAATCACCGCGTAGCCCAGAATGGGAACCCGCAAGGCCGAATTTTTTAACCACCCCCCCCCCCCCGAGAGTCCGCGGTGCGACCAAGCTTGGGTTCAGTCGCGGGTTGGCAAGGAAAACGCACAAGACAAGAATGGGGGGTAGTCCTAAGGGCGGCTGAAAGGGCACCATCTCCTTTCTTATATCAGGGGAGGAGCTGGCGAGACGTAACATAAGGAACACTCCAAAATATAACTTCAGGGGGTGGAAGCTTGATCCCAAAAGTTAAACAACCACATTACACATAACAAAATGAAGAGGGGGAGTTTAGCATGGGGGAACGACAACCAATGAAGAAACAAATCTTAAGCGCATCAACTTCTGGAGGAACGGGCGTGAAGAAGGGTACCGAGCAAAACTTCGGAGAAAATAGGAACCTCTTCATCCTATGAATCTCCGTCCAAGGGAGAAGATCAGTGGGAAAGATGAAATCTGGGCAAAAATCTGGAATGTACTGGATCCAAGGAGTACCAATATTAGCAAAAGGGCCAGAAAAAACCAAGCAAAACAAGGGGGGAGACGGCCTCAAAAAGGAAAGCGAAAAGTTGAAGCCTCGGTCGGCAATTTCAACGTGGTTCTCTCATCACAACAAAAACTATGAGGAAAGAGGAAACGCCGCTCGGAAAGCTGGGAAGAACTTAGAAAAAAAAAACACAAAGACCACGGACAGTATCTCAGTGCAAACCGGTTTAGGGCCTGACGCTCGCCAAGACGATGGTTGATGGCCCTCATACCGAGAGTGCCTCAATTCCGGAAGCAGACATAAAACGCATAAGGGGGGAGCAATGGGCCAGCAGACTTCGACATGGGACGGGGATCGGGCAAGCTGCAGAGGTGCCGATTCGACAGAATCCGGAAACGGGGGGATGGAAATGACAAAGGGGGAGAAATGACTCTGTTGGCCGCCTGTTCTTGTACCGGATCAACGACTTTTTAAGGTAAGCGGTTTTTGACTTTCAGAAGGAAAAGCTTCGGCGAACCAGAAAAGTGGCGAAGCCTGGTGGTGAAAAAAAACTCTAAACGCGACAAACGGATCGACAAGAGTTGAGGAAGCAAGGTGGAGGGTGGGGGGAGGAAAGTAAGGAGTCGGTGGCATACTTTTCAACAGCGACGAAAAGAAGGAAACAAAAATAGAAAAACACTGATGCCAGGCTGCATAAATTTTATTATATCAGCTAATTTGAGTTGTCGAACCATTGCATGAGTTGTGGGGGGGGAGGGACCGCGGGAGGTGGCTGAAAGTAAAATCGGGGTCTGATATGCAGGCACGATGTGAACGCAGGGGGGTTGGGACCGAAGCCCAGGGAATCGAGAATGAGGAGGGAGAAGGCAGGGGTTTCGGAGTAACAAATGTTGATGAGGCAAATCAGAGGAGGGCCAGGGAGGATGAGAAAAACGCATCATAGACGAGGCAAAAATGGCCGGAAGGGGGTGTTAAGCCACCGATGTTAACCACTGAGATGGTAATAGGAGGCAGTTTCCGCAGAATCGGGAAGAACGGGGGACGATTGGGCAAGGAAGGAAGACAACACGAGAAGTTCTGGGCTGAAATCAGCGCGGGAAATCTAGTATGGAGGGGGGGGAGTGGCTCAGGGAGGGGGAAAAAGAGGCGCAAAGCCAGTTCGGGGGGGGGCTTAGTGGTTCAGAGGGACGAAAAGGAGAAACATCCGGACTTGGTGCCGCCGAGGTGCGACTGAAGGGAAATGCGCTGGAAAAAGTAGGTGCAACACCAGGCCCCCCCCACCAACTGGGAAATGTCGGGGGAACTGCCAAAGGGCTTGGGGAGAAGGGAAGGGAAAGTGACCGGGGGGGGACCAGCGTCCTGAGGTTTTCAGGGGAGCTCAATCCTGTCGAAAAAGAAAAAATTTGGAAGCACAATTCTAAAGAGAAAGGTAAAGACGGCTTTTAATCCGGGATGGACAGCTTTGAGGGAAAAAAGAAAAAGGGTGGAAAATGTGAGCATCATCACGCAAGACTTGTGTTACATAAGGGCTTGCGCGAAGGGTCTCCAAAAAGTGCTGTAGAGGGAAATACCATTGTACCGCAAGAACGGAAACGGAAACGTCAAGACACGAAAGGGCAGTTGTCAGGGCCCGTTACTAGAGCAGCCGAGAAATCCGAAGGGCAGGGGGACTGATGAAAAACCAAGGGGCAGAATGAAAGCAAGGCTTCCGAAAAACAGTAAGGCACCGGGGCTAAGAATGGAACCAAAGCTAGTGGACGGGGAGTGTGATGGGGGAGACGTCAGATTCTCACGAGGGCGGTGTGACATATTTGTAGTGGAGGTGGGGAGGACTTGAGAAAGTGGGGTGATTGTGAAATTCCGAGACGCTGCTGAAGGCGATTGAGCGGTTGGTAATGGGCAGCGGAAAAAAAAAATAGCAAATCCGGACGGATTTCCGGGGGTTCAAAAGAAGAATGCTGGCAAGAATGAAACCCATCAGAAAACGTTTATGATTGCGCACAATTGGGGGGCGGCACGGGGCGAGAAGGTGGTGCTGCATTAGGGAAAAAAAGTGTAAAAAGGAGGGGGGGTGGCAGCGTAAAAGAATTTGACGAGGATTTGGCGAACGGTGGAAAACGAGGAAAAGTAAATCGGACCACGCGGTGGGGAGCAGTGGCAGAGACGAATGGACCAGAGGCGGAGGATTTGGCTAAAAGATAGAAGTCAATGTGAGACTGAAAGGGCCGGGGAAGAATGGGGGCACCAAGTCCGTGGGGCGGAGCTTCACGCCGGATAATTGACGGGTGAAGCAGGGGGAGGCGGCAACGCAGGGGACGTTGAGTGAAGGCGGTGGGGCCGCCGGGGGGGGTAAAGTGTTAGGGGAAAATACAACTACTGGGGGCGGGAGGGGAGCTCTAATCGAGGACTGAGAAAGAGGCACGGGCGCAGTCTGAGAAACATCACAAAACAAGGGGGGATTAAAAGAAGATTTTGAAAAGCGAAACCGGCCGTCCCTACTAAGCGCCGATTAGCCAGAGCGTGGGTGACTGGAAAAACCCAGTAAAAACCGGCAGAAACCATCCCTGACAAAGACAAATCACAAAAAAAAATTGGAACACGGACCTGCGCGCGTCGACAAATAATGGATAGTAACGTCCCTTAATCCCAGCAACTCCCAACCACTGGCTTTCAAAATCTCCCGAACAGCAGCAGAAAAAAGCAGCGTCACATTGAACGCAAGAGAGTCTAGCCCCAACGACACGGTACCTGGAAAGGCCTGAATGGCTCCCACCAGAGGGAGCCATAAAATTTGGTCAGACAGCCGGCGTCAAGAGGAAAGTAGAACGTTCAAAAGGAAAAGAGGCACAACGCACCACCATATCAGCCGAACAAATTAATCAACGCCACGCCCGCGCCCGATTTGGCAAATGAAGAAAAAAAAGGAAACACCCTGGGTTGGTCATAAACAGCCTGAAGGAGAACCCCGAATCCAGGAGATTCCAGGAACGGCAGACTCTCCGCCGCAATTCCAAATCCATCTAGCAAGACAAAGCGAAGGCAAGTAAGAAACACATCGAAGGGGAAATCCAACAGGCCGCCTTGACACAAGACATCAAACTGAGGACAATCCAAGCGCGCATACTACGAACACCCCATCCAACATACCATCTCTAGGTCAGAGCCTTAATGAACTGTCGCCGACCGAGCCAGCGGACGTGAGGGGGGGGTGCCTCAAAAAAAGCGTCAAGGTCGATCGCGCAAAAAAACCTTGAGCAGTGGGCCCCCGCAAAGCACCTTGGAGCCTTTTAAAAGTTGGGAAAACTGGTCCAACCTGTAAAAATTCCACTCAAAAAACGCGAGCAACTCTTGTGAAGGAACCCCTGCAGAGCAAAGAGCCCCTTATGAAAAATCAAAAGGGAAAGTCATGCGGAATCGTGCTCAACAGGGATAACGGCTGGAGACACATCACGTCACCCGACAAGGATCAAAGCTCCGTCTTCGGTGGGTCCACCTCGATTGATTCATCAAAAATTAGAGAGGTGGGGCAAAAAGCTAAACCGTGAGGGGTGCAGTTGCAGAGTAAAACATAGGGGACGACGCATGGTTCAAGCCGTCTCCATATGTGGAAGGTAACGGAACTAAGCAAAGATCTCGACCGCTCCTCTCAAGAAAAGTCCCAAAACCCAGCCGATGTTCGATTCGATGCTGAAAGGGACCTCCAGCAAGTCCGAGGAGCGCAAGAGGAAATGACAAAGTCGGAAAACATGATAAAAAATCAAATCTATCTGAAACAGCGCTGAAAAAGAAAAGCGCAGCAGACAGCTAAATCAGCGGGGTAAAGCCCGCGACCGTCCCCACAGCGCAAACGTCTGCCAGGATTGAAGAATTAGAAAACTTGACCCGCCACACAAAGACTCTTAAACCGGGCTGCTCACGACTTGAGGCGGAAAAAAACCACACATTCAAATGGCCCCGCGCGGAAGTGATGCAAAACGGGCATAAAGCCCGATTCCATCGATGGGAAGAATCCAAAAGCGGGAAATCAAAAAAAAAAGAAGCCAATCAGCAGACTCAAAATTAATACGAGGATGCACGCCGAATCGGCCGGAAAAAACCTGACGCAACAATCCAGTCGGAAATCAAAAAAAAAATGGCAAAACCAGTAGTTTTTCCGCCCGCAAATAACATAGGAAATTTGAAAAAAGAAACGAGGAATAAAATCACCGCGTACCTATGAATACGCCATGACCTGGTAAATTACCTTGGAAACGTCTGAAAAAGGGCGTTTGAGGTCACGCTGAAAGAGGCACACCCCATCCCGGAATTATTCCGAAAAAACGAATTGATTCGCAAGGCAAGAAAAGCGTGAAAGATGTCGCGTACGGGCGTAGGATAAGAGATCATCGGACAAACCAAAGGGACACAGCACGGCAGGTCGCCACCGAGCCAAGACTGATATTGAACAGAGAAACCAAGGACCAGCAGGAGTTCAGAAAAGAAAAAATCAGAACATATCTGTGCATACGATCCAAGTCCAGTGTCTACGATCAAAAAGGCCATTCACAGGGAGAAATAACTCAGAAGGGCCCCTGCAGAAAGTGCCGATAATCCGTCAAGAGGGCGGGATCGGCAAGCCACTAGCGGAGAAAAGGGAATGAGGGAAATAAGGAACATAAAGTCGAGGATCCACAAGATACCACAGAACAGCAAGAAAAAAAAGTACCAAGCCGAACATAAAGCCCCCCTCAAACAGGGACTCTCGAGGCTGTTGAAAATAAGCGCTGAAAAAAAAAAAGGTTCGGGAAAGGGAGTGATATCTCAAAACCATAGGAATTGATGCATCATAGAGATAAAGAAAAGAAGGGGCAAATAAAAGAAGTTTCAAAAAGACAGAGGACATATTTAGTGCCCGTGTGAAGGTTTCAAAAACGGGGCCCCCAAGTCCAGGCTGGGAGGGGTGGTGCAAGAACCTCTGGACATCATTTAGACTTCAAGGGGCGCATGAAAGAATCTCAGAAGGAAGACTAGTTTTACGAAAGGACGGATGATATAGCCTGCTAAGGAGGGCGCTGGTTTCTACTCGAGCAGGCACGGGGAATGTGAGGGCGGAAAGGAGGGATTCCTGAAACGATCGGCCGCGGGGTCGTGAATCAACGAAACTTTTGGGTCCGGAACTGGTGGGTCATGCTGGGTGACTTTTCAATAAAAGTGAAAAGAAGGGGAGCCTTGTGGTTCGGAGTGCTGATTAAGACTGGTGGTGAGCTGTCTAAACGGATAAACGTGCTCTACAGAGGACTGGAATGACGAGGGAGATTGCAGCGACATTATGAAGGAGTAACATTAAGGGATAAGGTGGTGGCAGCTTTGACAAAACCGCTAACGGGGAAAGAAAGGGAAAGACTGGAATACAATCTGGCCTGGAGGGATCAATCGGTGCCCGAAATGATTGTCAGAGGGGGGATTTCAGGGGGCGACAGTGCAAATTGATTTGATTGAGGCGGAACAGCGTAGTGTGGTAGAAAAGCTGGGTGCTTATTGAGCACGTGTTGCGCCAGCGGTGGTAGAGGGAGAGGGAAAGTAAAGATTTTGAAAAAAAACGAGGGCGAATTCGAGCGGATATTCAAGCTGGAAAGAAAGGGGTGAATGGGGAAGAACGCATCAATAAACAAGCGCGGGGGAGAATTGATGAGAAGGTGTGGTGGCAAAAAGGAAGGAGAAACAAAAAAAAGAGAATTGGGGTCTCGGTAGCGGGAAGAATGCAGTGAAAGTTGCGAGGTGGTCGGGGCATAACGGGGGAGAGGTAAAGAGAAGCCTGTCATCTGGGGGGCGAGCTGGGAAAAGAAGCGCGGGGACTTGATGGTGGAAGGTTGAGGAAAGTTGAGCAATTGGCAGCATTGCCGGGCAGTTGTGCGCAGATAAATTTCTGTGACGAATCGAGACGCACCCGGATGGGGACGCAAGGAATTGCGCAGAATGGCATGGGGACATCGGGGGGGGTGGAGATCGGGGGGAGGGGGGGGGCGACTTTCTTTCAAAAAATCTGCCACAGGAGTGGACGAATGGAACGACGGGACGACCTGAGGTTTGAAGGCAACATCAAACGCACAGGCGCTGTGCAGCACAAGAGAGTTGGTGGTCAATACAACGAAGACGAGCCGTTTGATCTGGACGGCGTATCTGGAGAGGCTTGCGCGGGGGGGGGGGATTGCGCACGACGTTTGATCAAAAGAGGTCATTAATCACGCATCGCCGGTAATAAGGAAAATGCGAGAGAAGGGGGTGAAAAGAAAAAGTTGACTGCGATGCTGATTTACTCCGAAGAGCTTTAACGTGCAAGCTGAAAGGCAAGACACGAAATCGGGGAAAAAGGTGGCTTACGTCCCGAACCAAGAGCGGGGTTTCGAAACACAAAAGCAAACATATGGCCTGGTTCCGCTGAGAGGCTTCCGCAGGATGAAAACAGGCGGAAAGAGGAAAGAGAGGTGTTTGGATGGGGGGCAAAAAGGGACGAGGACGGTGGCGAGAAGGGGGAAGAGGAGGGAAGAAGGGTGTAGGAGATTGGTGGCAAGTGGCCGGCGATGAGGAGGAGATTGCTGCAGGCGGAGAGCGGCGGCCGGCGCTACGAGCAGCGGACCGGGCACGTTGCGAGGAAGGTTGAAAAAGGGGGATAAACGTATTGAGGGATTTACAAGGTCGTGGGCCGGAAGAGCAAAAGGGGGTGAACGAGGGCCGAAAAGGGGCTTCAGCGGGCCCTGGGATACCTACGCAAAAAAGCGGGGTGCCGAAACATTTAGAGGGAAAGGGGTGGGTTCAGCTAGGGAAAAAAGGATGGCAGGATGGGGGCTAACGCTAGCCATGGGACTCTGCAGGCACTTGGTATTTCGTATAATTGGACATTTGCCAGGGACGGGAGGCTTGCGCTATATTGATGACTTGCCCGAAAGGAGGGGTTTAGGGCCCGGGCAGGGAGGGCTAAGGAGGGCAATAAACTTGATGGTGTGACGGTGGGGGAAAATAAAAGAGGGCGACGCCTACTTTTCTTGACGGCAAAGGTGAGACGCTCAAAGGGGACTCCTCTAAAAAAATGAGAAAGGAAAATAATAAGATCATTTAATCGCCGGAAAACACATTGGCGTCCATGCTAGAACAATCGCCAGCAGACAAAGAGAGCGCTGGGGTACGGGGAGACAAAAAAGAGAAAAACATCGAACATCCAGAAGTCAAGTGGTCCACGGGGCGCGCCGTCGCTAAACAAAAAAAAAACTATTGGACAACGGCACCCGTCCGTAATCCGCGGCAATCAGAAAACATGGGACCATTCCACTCAACGCTCACCCGTAAAAAGCGAATCAATACAGTAGAAGAGTCTGGAAACTCCTCATAAAAGAAATTGTGAAGGAATGCGTACCTGAAATCCAAAGAAGCGGGCCCACAATTGGGTCTCACCAAAGACCGAGAAGATCTCGGAAGAAAAGGAGGAAGAAGGACGAATCAGCAAAACCAACAAAATTCAGAACGGCGAGCCCAGAGTGTGATGAGAAAAGAGGGGCGCGAGGTGGTAAGTCTTCCTCGAAAGGAAGGAAAAACCGGAATGAAGGAGCCAGCGCCGGCGAACAGATTCTCCGCCGCCTTAAACACATCCATGAAGGAAATAGGGGGGAAAGAAATGAAAATAGACGTAATCCCACAAGAACATTCCAAACAATCAGCTCAAAGCATCCACCCGCGAAGATGCGGCCCCCCCATCCCAAATCAGATGCACAGAATTCCAGCTAATCGCCAAGAGCCGACATACGGGGCCGGAACCTCGCCCATAGAAAGTAGTAATTGGGGAGTTTGGAAATCAAAAAAAAGAGAAAACCACGACAACTCCTGGAGCGTAGACGGAAGAAATGGGGGAACCACAAAAAGGGTGGGAGTTCCAGGGAAGTGTCTAAAATGGGGTAACGGAGTATACCAACGAGCGAAGAAAAGCGGGGCGCAAACTCTGAGCGTCGAAGAACACAAGATGCGTCTGCATGGAGGTATACAACAAGAGGGGAACCAAGCGCCTTCGAGAGGGTTACGAGCACTCCGGATCACAATCTATTGCCAAAGATAAGGAGTGGAAGGTCATCCAAAAAAGCGATTAGACCAGCGCCCGTAATAGGTGCCGCTTCAAACAACCAGCGTAAGAAGAGGAGAAGGGAGAGGCACGTACAGTTCCAAACCTTTGGAGTGGGAGAATCGCCCAGCAATCCCCCGCGAACTAAAGTCCCAAGGATTGCAACGGAGAATTGGCGTTCCACCACCTTCAATCGGTAAAGATGACCAGAAAAAAGCACAAGCCCGAAACGCTTGGCAGGGAAAGGAATGTCAGCGGGCAAAACGTATGAAAACACCAGAAGAGAATCGGGCCCAGGCAGAGGGTCGATGGAAAACAATAAAGATGCGAAAGGTGTCATGAACGACTCCAATGCCGGAATCCAAACTCGACGGAATTGAAATGAGAAAAAACGTCCGAAGACCCAAATATATGAACTGGGCGGGAGAAATCGAGATCCTGAACAAAACATGACGGTAGTCAAGTTCCCCCTAGGGAACGTGATTGTGAGAAAGACATGTGGATTCAATCGAGTCCATATAAACACGATTGGAGATCACGCTCCTAGAAACGCACATCGAGGATTTAAAATATTGGGGAGAGGTCTGAAGGCGTCAAATCACTGATCGTCAAACTAAAAAATCGTGAATGACAATACGGCGAGAGCAGGGTAGCGGGTCCGCCCGAAGACCATACTCAGGGCACTTCGAAGAAACTCATAAATGCCAACAAGTAGAAGAAAAGTCGTCAAATGGGCCAATAACCATCAGCATTTGTCCTTGGGGCGCGGGGTCTTTATTCAAAGGAGTGGTGACTTTAAAAAGAGGACACACCGCCATCAACCTAAAAGAGTATTCGGCAAAAGAAAATTGGTCAAGAGAAACTGCCAAGCGATATTCCGGTTAGCAGAAAATCACGGAGAGAAAAGATAACTTCCAAAAAAAGATTAACTCCAGGGAGCCCAACTAGGACGCACTGCATGGGGTAAGGCAACACAGAAAGGAACCCGCGAGAAAAGGAGAAAGCTTTCCACCAAAGGTGCGGCAACAATCGTACATCGAACATCCACGGAGAAGAGACTTCACAACTGCCTACGATTCAGAATAGCTCTAGGAAAAGATTATAGCCGGGAATGATCAGAAATCATGTCGTACATCGTCTGATGGCCACACCAAGGATGAGAGAGGGGGGAAAAAAGAAGTGAAGAAAGACAGATAGCCAGGCTCAACCAAAAAAATCAGAAGGGGAGGCAGAAGCCCAAGCAAAACCGCGGGGAGAATAGGGTCTTTGTTGGACCGGTCGGGTGAGTCGAAGTATAG
>Ga0179593_1333076_pt1 | contig 19130 bp, 21 predicted proteins | sample CZODoug2_1_08_16_FD_185931 | JGI IMG/M metagenome (GOLD analysis project Ga0179593, IMG submission 185931) | Vadose zone soil fungal communities from Angelo Coast Range Reserve, California, USA - CZODoug2_1_08_16fungal (PacBio error correction) | ecosystem: Environmental > Terrestrial > Soil >...
TAAGACAGAAAACTGGGAGGAATGGCGATGGAAAGGGGCTCGGAATAGCACGCTTGTATCCTAGTTTTACCGGACATTAAATAAGTATGACAGATAAAGATGAAAGCGGGAAAGAGGTGAATGGGTCCCATGATTACGTTTGGGATCCAAAAATGTGGACAATGGGGGGGAAATCGGCTAAGATCCCTTAATCTGGAAGGATTCAAACATAAAAACAAGGGAGAAGAGGGGAACTTAAAACGTTCTTCACATGGACTAGGTCCTTTTATTGAAAAAGAAAAGAAAAATCAATAAAAAGTGCCAAAACGTCAATTCCAGAAACATCTCAAAAACGTTCAATGGTGTGTGAGGGGGCAGGACCAAGTAAAAGATGAAAAGTCGGGGCGGGAGTGTGTAGGGGAAGAAAGGACGAATTTTAGTGTTGGGGGGGGGGGGGCAGGACTGGTGGGGGGGTGAGGGAAGAGGAGGAATCCAAAAAGAGAGTCATGTTAAAGGTTGATAGAGTGGTGAGGGGGAATGTCAGCAAGGGGCGCGTAATACCAACACACCGGGGTCGGCCAACAATGCCGGCGGGAGTAAGGCGGGGGGAATGAGGGGAATAAAGGAAGGAGCTGGCTAGCTGTGTAGTGTCCGCGGGGCAAGAAGGTAGTGTCGGTTCCAGGGATGTTGGTCTTTTCCTTAACGGAGGGAGAAATGAGTGTCTTTAAAGATCGTGTGAAAATGGTGCCCTTTGAGTCGTGAAAAGAGCGATAGCACGCCTAAAAATTGCCTAACAGGGGGAAAAAAACAGCATCGGGATGGCGTGAAAATCGGATAGATTATGAAAAACCGGCGGAGGAAAAGGAGCGTTGAAGGCTCCACGCCGCTGGAAGATCAAGAGAGAAGGGAAGTCTAACAGATTAGTGGTGTCAGTCATAATCTAGGGGTGGGGGGGGGGTTTGGGTTGGGGCGTATGAATTAGCTTTAAGTGCAAATCCGACGATATTCTCAGAAAGAATCACGTATCTCATTTAGAGGACTTCTCGAGGAAATAAAAAGGGAAGATTGAAAAGCATCCGACTATGGGGGGGGGGGCGGGATCATGCCGTATGGAGTGAAACACTTAAATCAAGTGAAAAGGAGATTTATCTGACGAAATAGGGGGAGTCAACTGTAGAGGCTGAAGCTGGCCCAACTGCGAGGAAACGAACGTCGAAAAGGGTGTGCTCCAAAGAGCTAATGCAAGTTTGGAAGTCGGACCACACAGGTGAGGAGGAGCGAGATATAATACTCTTAGTTGCTAAAAAGAAGAAATGTGAGGGGGGAGCCGTAATCTGTAGGATCATTTTGGGCCGGGTTACTGGAGGTCGACTGCAAGAGATAGAAGGGACTAGGTGTGGGTACCAGAAGTCCCAGGCGTCTAAAGGGAGGGAAATGCGGGTGGAGAGGAGGGGGGTTTGCCTGTTGACGGAGACCAGGGATAGAAGTGGGCTTTTGCCTAAAAAAAAGACGGCTGAGAAAAAAAAATCCAACAAGGTTTGACACAGGTACGGTATCGGGCAGACCTGAGGAAGTTTTTAGCGCGAAGAGACTCGAAGGGAGAAGAAAGAGGGGCCGACGTGGCTGGACTGGTATAGCGTGGGGAGGGGACCCATGATCTATAGGGGAGGAAGCAAAGACCTCCCCTTCAAGACCCTAAGGACCTAAGAGGAAAGGGTTGTTTCACTTCTAAGGGTGACTTGGTGAAACTGGAGAAAAAACCAGTACCTCAAATGCGAGGTACCGACTCTCACAACAAATTGCTGAAAAGAGGGAGAGGGGAGCTCAGCAGCATCAGAAAACAAGCCACTGTGATCAAAGTAGGAAAAAACGGCAAAGGGGTCACAAATGTCAAAAATGGGTCATAGAATAGCATTAGGGCTGAGTGGCCTGTAGACTCTGGACGAACTTTCTTTGTCAAAGAAAAGGCTGGGTCAAAGACCCAAAAACTCCGTAGGGAATGACCAGAGGGAGGGAAAACCAGATCTCCTTACATACCATGCGCGTAAGTCTCTGCAGCAACGCAAGGTCTCAATAAATGGACCAGATAAAAAAAACATTGCTGAACCCTTTTGGATGAGGGGGGGGGGGGGGGTTCTGAGAAGACTAGCAGCCGCTTGTATGCGTGAAAAAAAAAGACCTGACTAGTTCTTCAAGAGGGTGCCAGCACATTAGGAACTTTAGACTAGAACCTAAAGACGTAATTCAAGGATTTGGGGCTGGAAGGGGGGGGGATTGGGGAAACAAAAGGAACTTTGCTAAGAGCTCCGGGCCGCGGCCGAGAGTAATGGGGGCCACAGTTCTAAAGCACTAAGTAAGGAAGAGAAAGCTCACATTTGGGGGGGAACTCCTGATCTATAAGGCGGGGCTAAAAACCTGGTAATCAACCGGGGATAAACAACATTCGCCAAAATAAAAAGTGCGATTATCCATCAACCTGGCCTAAGTCGTCAACGTTTCCCGTCCCTCATCAGAATTGCGCGATCAACATCCGAAGACTAAACCGCACTCAGGAAAGAAAATCATATTCCTGGGAAAGGGGGCTAGGCGATTAAAAAAAAGCCACGCTCTTCTCGCCTCCGGATAGTAAAGGTATTGGCCTCACCGATCATACCGGGAAAAGGAGTGGGCGAGAACCGCCGCGGAGTATGGGACAGGCCACAGGATCGTTAGGCCCGTAAGCAAAGGATAAAGAATCATGCGAAAACACACGAGCTTTCACGAAGACATTAAACTTAAGTCGGAGGGAAAAGGACGCGGGGAGGAGAAAATCGCAGAAAAGGCTCCGGCGCCGTGGGGTCGGGGGGGAATTCAGGAAAGCTTTGCGCACGCAAAGACCGGGATGAGTAAGATAGGAAACATGAAAAAGTGTGATACTCAATTGCTAAACTAAGGTGGAAGGCTAACGCCCGGAGTTGGACCAAGCGCTAAGAACGGATAGAAGCCGTGAAGGGAACTAAATGAAACGAGACATCCAGGTACAAAGACCAGCGAGTAAAAAGCGAGCGGAGCAGCCAGCTAATGGAGCCGAAATTCCGCTCAGCTAAATCCAATTCATTGTTATCCATTTTGGCTATGAAGAGACACTGCCTTGCCTGGGGTCTGGAGTACAAAGAACCGGGGTAGGCGAGTAAGAGAAGGATTTACTCTCTATACCGACGACTGATAAGAGAAGGGGGGACTACGGAAAGGGGTGGCAGCTTTGGAGAAAACAGTGCAGGTCGTCTGTCATGGAAGGAAACTTGAAAATAAAAACGCGCACTTGAACACAAAGCATTTGTGAAAATGACTAGGGGAAAACAGCAAGTTGGCCTACGAGGGCATGGGTCATGAGAATCCGAACAAATAGTGGAGAGTCGAGTCCTCAACGGCTTCACCCCCGACAAAAGGTGGAGAGAGAAAGATGTAAAAGGGCCCGGAAAAGTCACCAGAAGGACTACCCGGTCAAATCACTGAGCCGATGTCAGACTCAGTGGAGGAAAACTGTAAAGGAGACCCGATCGGGAATTAAAGTACGCGGTTAACAAGAGCAAGGGGATCAGAGAGGAGCTAGTCAAGCGGCACAAACAACAAAAACCTTTGAGGGAAATATAAAAATAACGAAGAAGGTTAGGGCAAAAAATTCAGATGGGTCAGCAAAGTCAGCTGTCATAGAACGAGCGTATCCAGAAGTTGGAAAAAATCGAAGAAAGTATTAAAGCAAGGGAGGCCGGGTTAAAAGAGCCTCTGTGAATGCTCCTCGTCCGTCAGTGTTTCGGGGCTATCAACATGAGGTCGGGTGGGAAAGAGGGGGGAGGTATTATAGACCTTATCAGTGGTAGTCCGAAGAACAATCGCGCGAAAACTTCGTCTGCAAGGGGGCTGTCCTTTAGTGGAAATAAGAGCCTGGGTCTGAAAAACGTCATTCAGAGCCTCACCGGGAAAAAAGGGGGGTGGGGATCAGGAGGAAAAGACAGAAAACTTCCTTAGAGTATGGTAAGTTAGAAGTCAGGCTCAGACTGTAAGAGGAAGAAGATCAATCAAACGAGAGACATTTAGCAGCCGAAATGAATGAAAAGGATAATCACCGAAAGGGTTAGGAAAATGAATGATGGATGTTCTAGAGATATTGTACAGATCACATTGACTTACGTGCTCTGCAAAAAAACGCTTTCTAACATTTAGTGTGTTGAGGGCGAATTGGAAGTGAACGCCGGGCATTTCGGGAGGGGGCACTGGGGGGGGAAAAATGCAGTAAAAAGTAAGGGGATCAGAGCAAGATGGGGGCCCTCTGCTTTTGACGATGGAAGGGGTGCGGGGCTCACTCTTATTGCGGAAGGAAAAGGAAGCGAAGCCAAGGAGGAGGTTATGCACCAGGCTTGGGGGGACTCTATTCCCGCTTGCGACTTCGTCGGTGATTCACCGCTTCGTTTTTGAGAATAAGTGGGAGCGCAAAACTGGTTAGAAAGAAGGTGACGTGTGGGGGAGTAGCAACGCGCTTAGCGCGCCCTACGGGGCAAAGAGGGGAAGGGGTAAAGTCGGGGAGCATACTATCTGTGGCAGAACAGGGACTGATAGGATGGGCCAACAGACGGACTAGCACACGGCGGTCAAAAGGGGAAATCTTCTGGGGAAGGGAACGGGCTGGAGGCGGGGGAAAAAAAAGGCTGAGCTGGGGGGAAACCTGAGGATTAATTCGGAGAAGGTGATGGCTCTCAATCTTACAGTTTGGACATCTTTGAAACAGGGGGGGACGTAAATAGCGAGAGAGGAAAATCAGTGGTCTTCCAATCCTGAAGGGAAGTTAGGGTCCTGAGCGGCTTGCGCCTTTTGCCATTGAGAAAGGGAAAAAAACGGGCGGTGGGGGGGGACCCTCGATATCGACTAAGTGTGTGGGGAAGAAAAATCAGTGAAATTGCGGGCAAATCGGGGTGGTCGGATATCGAGGTGGGGGTTGAAAAGGGGGGTCAGGCTCCTAAAATGGGTTCAGGGGGTTAAAGAGAAAAACGGGCTCCAGTCCATCAAACCGACCAGAAGAATTTTGGCTGGGGAAGTGTCATGAAGGGGCATGAGCAAAGCGACATGGGGAAAAAAAAGGATGGAAGCGGGCAGGGGTAAAGACGGTGGGGTAGGTTGAAAAGAAGGGGAAAGGGAGGGCAAGAAAGCCAGGGTTTGTGAAATGTCTACCAAAAAAGAAATCGAACTGAGCTGAAAGCAATGGTGCAGGCGGCTAAGGGTTGTAGTAAAAAGGTGAACAGGGGGCGCGAGTACCGAGCAAAATCAACAAAAAAGACGGAGGGGAAAGGGAGGAAAGAGATGGAGTACCCTCAACGCTACTGCAAAGTTGAAAAAAGTCGCAACGTCAAAGGTACTCATGCAACAACGTTCTGGTCCTAAATGGAGAGTAGGTTTTGAGGGGGGTCTTGGAGACGCGGATTCTTGTTCCTTCATGGGGCAAATACAAACGGCACGGCTTAACCCGAACGAAGGGGAAACCAGCAAGTAAGACATGCCTGAAGGGCAAAAGCATCATGTCCGAAGGAAAGAGACATTCACCAGTGTGGCGGGAAAAGGATTGGGTTACATCATAAGTGCATTCGCAGGAAGAAGGAAACGAATTGGAAACAACCAGTTCCTGAACGCCTCGTAGAAGGAACCGGTCAATCAGAAAGGCGAAAAAAAACGACCAGCCTGAATTCCGAATGGGGGCAGATTGTGATGGAGTAAAAACATTACGGCGGAAAATAGTTCATCTCCTAGCCTCGAAAAGGTCGTATGGCCAAAGTGACGCCTGGGAAGGAAAGGTCGAACATAAACTTAGGCTAAGACTAAGCTAAAGAGAGAAAAAAACTCAAGGGGGGAACCGTAATTTACCATTCTAGTCACGGAGTAGCTGGGGAGAATAAAAGTTCAGACTTCGTGGCAATCGGCGGGGACCGGCTAAAAAGAGGTAGCAATTAGTCGAAGACCAAACCAACACTTCTCATGTAATTAACGCGCACTTCGTGGACTAAGTGCTAGGAATTAGTGGGCAAACAAATCCTGGGTGCCTGCGGTGGGGAGATAGACTACAGAAAGACTGAAAGGGAGGATGTGGAGCGCCGTCAGCGGCGGGGGGGCTAAGGAACAGAAATGGGCTCAGATTCACAGGAAATAAAAACGAGAGATTGACAAAGAAAAAAGAGTCTGGATAAAATCAACCTCGCGCAAGCGGAATCTGGATTATGCAGTAGGACAAGAAAAGAGCGCAATAAACTAAATAAGTTGTCAATTCATACGGGTGAAATAAAGATGTCAGAGTCAACCAAGCATGTGCAATTGGTCAGAGTGCTACTATGTGATGAGAGACGACAGAGCTGTTGAAAAAAGGAAGACCGAAAATTCATAGACGCTTTCACGGAACATTATCAGACTTAAAGCCTTGGGGGGGTTGGGGGGGGGGGGGGGGCTGGGGGGGGGGGGGGGGGGGGGCGAGTCCCGAAAAATAAAAAAACCGAAAAAAGAAGTTAGAGAAATCAATCTAAGACGAAGGATCAGCGAATGGGGGAAGGCCCCCTGGGGTTTCAGGCCCGGCCCTTACCGTGGACGGAGAGGGGGGACCCCCCACGCATGGGGGAGGAGGAGGACGCTCTGGCCCGCTCGATCGCAACTAGAAAGAATCGGGCCTGCGGTCCTGCCTTCCATGTCTGGGTCGCAACTGGGAAAAAGGGTGGACAGATGGGTCGATGGAGGGGAGGAACGGGCAAGACCCCCAGGCTTGAAAAGGGAAACCCTAAAAAGTTTTCTATGGGACCTCTGGAAGTTGGAAGGGGCTAACCAGAGGATTCTACCAGAGAGGATAAGGGTCTCGAGGAAATACAACTGGCCAAAAAGAGACATTTTGGGAATACGCTTTCATAAGAAAGAGCTTCAAAGAAGGCCTGGTGTAACTTCTGGAAGACGTTGGAATGACCAAAGGGATTTCGTATCTGGGGATTAAAAACGTGATCCTGTAGAAGAAGTGTATCAGCCTAGAGTGGGGAAAAGACTCGCGCCAGGCTTAACTCTCTACAAAACGTAAAATAAGGAGAGGAAGGAGCAAGTTAGCCAGGGGTGCTGTGCACGCCGTAGCCGAGGGAAGATTATCCCTGCTACATTGCCGAGCTGCAAGAAGTCGGGGTCACAAACTGAAAAAAAACGAGCCTTCTTGAGTGCAGGAATCTGGCATTTACTATCAAAGGGCGGGGGTGCCATAACGTTTACTAGAGAGAGAACTAAAGTAGGTTACGAAGAAAATGGGGAGGGGGGGAGCAGTGCAGGGGAAGGTCGGGTCAAAGAAAAGTGTTGTTCAGTTATTGGAAAGCACAGAGAGGCGGGACCAAAAGGAGTCAGAACAGCGAAACTTAAAAGGGGGAGCAAGGGCTGCAAAAAGAAACTTGGAGGGAAGAAGGGGAGGAAGAATCAAGCTGGATAAGAGAGGGAGACGCCCCGAGAGGCTTTTCGTGGCAAGCAACGGGGGGGAGGGGGAAAAAGAGGGGGAGTAGGTGATATAAGAAAACGAGGGGAAAGGGTGGAAAGTAGAAGGGGGGGCTGGCAGGGTGGAGTGGGGAGGGGAGGGGTGAAAGGTTTGTTAGTAGTGGAAAAGTGCGGGATCCGGGGCAAAAAATGTTAAAACCCTAAGAAGGGTGAGCGAGGAGGACGGGTCAGGCGCCTCTGGAGTTCGCGCTCGGCGGGCTACAAAAAAATATTGTGGAAACCAGGAGAGGCGCGCAGTTAACGGAGGGGGAAGTGGGAGATGGAAAGGAACGCCCGGGGGCGCGCTACAGAGAGAGCCCGCCAAAATCCCGGAAGGCAGGGGGTAAAACGAAAAAGAACGGTCGGTAGTGAGAATAAATAAAAAAGGAGAGGAAAAGCTGCGAAGAATGGCGAGGAAGGGAGGGGAAGCAAGGACGTTGCAGGCGACTTTCGGGAAAAAAGTCGGGGTTTTCAACAGCGGAGGCGGGGGGGGAGCAATGGAAGGGGGAGGGACTCAAGAGTCGCAAGAGACGTGAAATAGGCCTTTAGAGGAGGGGGGGGCGGCATCTGAACGCCTCTCGGCATCCGTGACGGAATATGGGTGGGGCCAATAAGAGCACTTCGGACAAGTAAGATGCTGAGGGGGGGGAGAGCTGTTGCTGCTAGAATGAAAAAGGTTCTTAAACTTGCACGGGCGCTGAAACCTGGAGAAGTGGACATACAGAAGGAATGTTGTAAGTCGTCCTTAAAATGTATCAGGAGCAAAAAGAGAAGATCGGTAGGGAATCAAAGCCGGGTTAAAGTAAGTCCTGAGGCTTCTTTCGACTCTTGGGTTAAAGTGACTAAATAAAACGGTTAAACAAATCGGAGAAATAGGTGTGTGTGGGGGGAAAAAAAACTCACCAGCAAGGTGAGGGAATGCGGCATTTCGGGGATATATGAAGGGGGTGTTAGGATGAGAGGCCGAGGTTTCATTTTGGGTAAGAGAAAACAATCTCTGAAGTAAGTAGGAACACCACCTAACATTGTCCTCCATTGTTATCGGCATAAGAAATGATTATGTGAGGAAAATTCGAGGAGAGAATTATATATTGTAAAGAAGCCTGTAGTGAAGAAGCGTTGGGTGGATTTGCCCCTGGAATGGGTTCACATGCCAGAAGTATACAGACGAACGAAGCTAATGCAAGAATGAGCTGAAAAGGTGCATGGGAATACAGGGTGCAGGTTTGGTACCTTAGTAAAATTGGGGGAAGAGGCGCTACACGACTCTCCAACAAACAAGAGTGGAAAAGAGGAATCTGTACATAAAAAAAAACCCACAAAACGAAGCTAAGGCACTGGGTTCCTACACTGTAAAAAAACGGCCCAGGTTAAAAAGAAGAAACCTTGGGAGGGCATCAGACTTTGAGTGTAGGGAAACAGGGGGAACCATTAAGGGTTCCACTTCAGGGTCGAACCGAAACCCAACTGATAACGGAAAAAAAAGGGACCAGAGCCCTGCCATTCTCAGTCGCCGCGTGAGACAAGTAAGGCAATAGTCATACAAGGGACAAAGTTTGGAAAACTGGGGAGGGAGGGTTGGTTTGGCGAAGGAACGAGCAAAAACGAAACCTGGGTGTGAAACGAAAAAGAAAAGGTCCGGATAATTGCCGGAGCCGACCCGGCCTGTGCTCGGCCAGCCGCCATCATTTAAAAAAACAATGGCCGAAGTTTTTGGAGGGCAAAAAAACAGTGTCGCGTAGGGGCAGCTAGCCAATTGGAACTGGGCCAAAATTAGAAATAAAACAAATTCTTGGAAAATCATCTGAGGAGTCTCTAACGAGCTTCAGATCCTACGAAGACTAAGAGGATACCCTTATTCCAACTTGCGTAACGAGGAAGGAGACAGAAAGGAGAAGTCAGGGTGAGAGGAAGGGGGACAACCGTAAAAAAAAAAAAAGGATCAAAACTGGAAGACGAGAGAAGGAAAAGCAGAGTGTCCTGGGGAGAAGTGGAGCTAAGGAAAGGTTGGGACACGCGGATCGAAAGGCAATGGGAGGAGGGCCTCTTGACGTCGACTACACGAGCAGACGATACATCGCCCTAAAAAAGAAGGGGGGGGGGGGAAACCTGGCGAAAACAAAAGCTTGCGACCTCAAAGTAAAGGCATTTATCAACATGAAAAAGAAAGAAAAGTCAATATGAAAAAGCAACTTGGAGAAATATACTCCAAGAGGAAGTAGATTTTAAGAGTTCGAGGCACATCGCTGCGTAAGAAGGCGCCTGGGATTAATCAGCTGAAGCATTTTCCAAAACAGCAAATACGATGGCCATCGGGCAGGGAATGGGTTCAAATCGGCGTTTACTCAACTGGAGTAGGTGAAAAGCCCAGGAGGGGCCTTTTAAAATCCGATAACAAGAAAAAACTCGCGAGGTCGGACCATGCGAAATCAGGGACACAAAGAAAGGACACGAGCGAGCGCTAAATGCCAAGCATGGAGCAAATGACAAGCAAGGTGGTCGACGCGGCTTCGGACATCAGGCATGGTGGGCCGAAAAGTGGTTGGGAGGGTCGCCGCCAATTTTCCTTGAAAAAAAATGTTACATGGGCCAGAGTGTTGGGTTCAGGAAGGACGAACGTCAACACCTCATATAAAGGAGAAATTAATGCTCCATCGCGACGGGTCCGCAAGTGGGCGGGCGGCCATGACACAGTTGGTTCCAAGGTGTACTTTATGATGGGGGGCAACACAGGGGAGAGGGACTGTGGAAAAGAACCGAAACGTTGATTGGGGACAGTCAAAGGAGGGGAACGCTCTAGCGAAGACTGTCCCTAAAAGAGGATAGACCCTCAGGAGGAAAGAAAGAATCAAACCGGCCGCGGAAAGGGGGTGTATCAAAACTAAAAATCGGAAAAATATGACGCGAGGCTAGGGAGTTCACACAGTTGGGGTTGGGGGGGGGGGGTGGGGGTGGGGGGGGGGGGTAGTGGGGCTTTGATTAAATCCTATATTGTCAGCAGATCTTGACTGATAGAAGGGAGAACACTTCTTGCTATTCAAACAGGGAGTGAAATAAGAAACAGGATAAGCCGATGAAAGAATTTCATAGAATAAAATAACAACAAAAAAGGAAGTGTATTAGAGGAAGAGGAAAGAGCTACTCGTGGAGCAGGTAAGAGAAGGTCACACTGACGAGAAGCACTAGGGGTAAGAAACGGCCCAGGAACGAGATATAATAGGAGGTCTCATGAACTCGAAGACTGGGGACTGAATCGGTGGAATCTACAAAAAGGAAATTAAGTTTACGGAGTAGAAAAAAAAATTCTTGGGTGTTCAGCAAGGTGAGGGTTATCGAGCAAGGAATCGTAGTCAGAAGAAAATATTCGTAGGGAAAAGGCTTTAGGTGGCCTAGAAAAGGTCAAGGTGTTCATCCTCCGCCGTGGGTCGGTTTCCCAAAGGGAAATGGCCTGGAAGGACCCTTTCAAGCGCGAAACTGTGTAGAAAAGTAGCACAGACTTTCCGAATCAAGAAGGGAAGAAGGAGGGGGGGGCCAAATGCGCCGGTAGCGGCGGGCAAGACGGCGAATTATCATGCACAAAAAAAACGCTAGGCAGGGGGGAAAGTGGGGGGGAAACCGGGGACAGGGGGCCAACGAGAGAAATAGTCCCAAATGAAGAGGGATTTCGGTATGGGGGGAAAATTTGACGCTGACATGCGCTTTCAAGGAAGAACGGAAAGGCGGGCAAAAACCTAACTTTTTTGAAAAACATGGGAGGGGAAGGGTCCTGACGGAGTGACGATTTGTCGGCACGTGGAAATGTCGGGGGGAAGTTTGCTTCATTCCGAGATCAAATCAGAAAGTGACACCGGGACGATTTACTCACGGAATGGGGTTAGGGCAAACGCGGTAGAATTAACGTACTGAGAGGTAGCGGAATAGCAAGAAATGGGGTAAAAAAGACTTGAACGGAGGCTCTGCGGGGAGCGCTTAAAAGGGTTTGGAGGCAGCTCGGGAAGGGGAGAATGGGAGCAAAAAGACTTTAGGGGGGGGGCCTTCCGCCCATCGAAAAAGCCATCACGGGCAGAAAGCGCCATGGTATCTGGAAACTAACCCGATCAGCAAAATCTTTGGGGGGAGGGGGAAACATAATGCAGAGTGTCAACGAGCGAAGGTAATTAGCGAAGGTAGCGGTAATAAAAAGGATCGATCTGGATGAGAACGGGCAAAAGGACTCTGGGAGCCGGTGATGGGGCTCAAGACGCTAAGAAAGGGGTGAAGAAAAAAAAAGGGTAAAACGATGTGGGAAAGCGGGAGGCAGCTCCTGAGATCAGGCCAAAAAGTATGATTTCGTGAAAGACGGAAGGCTGGCGGGATCGAGGTGGGTCCCTTGACGCAGAGGGAGCGGACGCAGGAGAGCTTCAACTTGGGGGGGTTGAACGAAACATACACCAAGACGGGGGAAAAATGGCCTTCTCGGGGCGGGGCAAGGGTCGTGTTCACAAGGGCTAAAAAAGAGGAAACGGGATAAGAGATTGGGGCAACAACGTATTCTGAGAAAGAACCACCTCACATGCACAGTTTCACAACAAGCAACAAGGGTGGGAGTATCGCATTTCCTCTGATGGTTTGAGTATGGGAACAGCGGAAGCGCATGGGTATAGAGTGGGGAATAACCCGGGGTCAAGTAACTGAGAATCCTTCGGTTGGGGGTGTGCATCAGCACAAGACCGGTACGCCAGGAGTAGAAAGCCGACTACCCTAGGCTACTATATTAAATAAATGTTTCTTCTCATTGGGTGGCTGGTTTGGTGGAAACCTTGCATGCAGAGGATGTGATACCAAGGGGGGAGAGAGAGCACAACAAAAGCTTTCTTCCAGGATATCACGGGATCGATGCAGCGCCCGGGTTCACACGTTAGAAACAACGGAAAGTAAAAAGCAACGTTCACTCATCTCCTTATGGGTCGGGTAGGGGTCTTGAAAGGACGGCCGTTTGTTAATATGATTTTTCAAACGAACCAACCACAGGGAAGGATTGAACGGGGGGACAACCGGGAGGGTCTTGACCAGAATCTTACATGCGCGTTCCCGAAGCGGCTACAAGCCTAAAATAAAATAACCTAGAAACAGGAACAATTGTGGCAGGAACTGTGCTGGATGTGGGGAAGGTCAAGGAGGAAAAATTGGTGTGCGCGGAAACAAAGCCGTCAGGATATGCAAAAAAAGAACTGGAAACCACGGGTTCGGCGTCTCAGACCGCCGAATCCAGCAATATCAGGGTTATGTGCCACCAACTTAAACGGTAGAAAGACGCGTGTCAGGAGGAAGGGATCGAAAGGGGCCTTTGTAAAACCGCCAGCTTAGGAAAGGCGACATGAGGAGGAATACTCTAAATGTGGAAGGAAAGGGGAGACGACTCTACCACATGTGACTGTGACATCCAACGTTGGGAGCGTATGAACAAAACATCACCAGGTTAGAGGAAGTCCGTTGGTCCTGGCGGTGCCCTGACTCAGCCAAGGAATAGGCCCTAAAAAACATACGTCAAGAGCATGGAGAATTTTTACTGAAGGGAAGCACGTCTGGTGGTTGGAAAAAAGACCATCCTCCTGTCATGGAGGCCTACCGGAGGAGGGAGAGCGCCTAAAGATAAAGGCGAAAAAGGAGAAGGTGCGGGGGGAAGATCTCACTGGATTCGTCCCCGGAAAAGGGGAGTGAATTCCAGGATAAAAGAATAAAGCGAAATCAAGAGGGAAAAAATCTGGATAAAGAGGATCTGCTAAAGCGAAGCATGTCAAAGCTTAGCTGAGCAGCATCTCTCAAAGAGGGGAGACTCAAACACAGTTGGGCAATAAAAGGAATAAGATGGGGGGGGCACACCTATTATCCCATAGTCCAACCAAGCAGGGGAAAATGTCAGACGTGCCGTGCTATCGGAAAGCTACGGAAAACCGGGGAAGTGCAGCCAGGGGACCGCCACTCTGCGACGCGTTAACGAAGGGGGGGAAACCTTTAACAACTCCAGATAGTAGAACGGGAGCATCACGCACGGGAGAACAGAAAGCAATATCGCCGCGATAAAAAATCATCAGGAGTGTTGGACCAAAAGGTTTTGGGAGGGAGACGCGCAGAGTCGCTGCATTTCACTGCATCATCGGGGGGGGAGAACTAAGCGGCCATTTGATTCCTCTCTCGAGCTTCAACGGGGGGGTGATAGCCACGCCGACTAGAAACGGAAAATGGGGGCGCACGAGGGTCTCAACACTTGTTTTGTAAGGTTTCTCTTTCTGAATGAATTTGGGAGGAGGAACACCACCAGTGCGTGACTCCCCTTCCAACGGGGAGGGGACCGAACCAGTATTGGCAAGCAGCGGGTGCAGACATGATGCTTGACTAGATGAGGGGCGACGGCGGATAAACGCTCCACCCGTCGCCGATTTTACCGAAGGAGGGGGGCTACGGGACTATTAAAAATGGAAAAGAGTCTAAACGGGATCAACTACTTAATATTAGAAGGAATTTCCGCGCGGGCGTAAAACGGGGAAGAAAAGATTAGAGATTACAGGAAGGGGGGATAATAAAAATGGATCCCCAAAATTATGTCACTGAAGAGACCAAACAACACGGAGAAAAGCAGGAATTATGAGCTCCTCAGTTGTGGAGCCCTGAGGGAACTCGCTGAATGCGAAAGGGGCAACTAAGGAGAACAGTTTGAAGCAGAATCGGCCTCTGAACGAGGGTCCTACGGGAAAAACGAGCCGTCGGATGCTTACTCGGCATTTAAGGTTCGGAGACAAGGGGGAAGGGTTCCGAAATGACTATCACCCTGAGAGCGAAGGAGTGACGAAAAAGGAAGAAAATTGGGGAGATCGGCAAAAGGCAGGGGAGGAGGAAAACTGTTACATTGATTGACAACGAAGATTTTCTTTGCCAAGAATTCAAGAAAAGCGCATTAAAACTTTAGGCAAATCTGACAACGCCCAAAAGGGCCGGAGACCGGCGATGAGGAAAGGAAGCCGGTCATCGATCCTCCCTCGAGATCGAAGCAAAGAGGAAGGGGGGAGGGGGCACAAGGTAAAACAAAAAGGGGCGCTGATAACGAAAAGGTTTCAGGAGTGCCGTTTCTGCTCGCGAGGTGAAGTACTGCTACATGAGCTGAGTCGCGAACGCGAGGGCAACTAGCTGGCGTGGGGGGGGGGAAAGATTCAGGATGTACGGAGGAGCAGTGTGGGACGGGTCAATATGGAAAGAAAAAGGCTGCGTAGAAGAAATATCCTCGTGGGACGCTGATGAAAAGTTTGCCGATGGGAAAAGAAGAGGGTCTTGCGTCAGGAAAACGTGATAAAAAAGAAAACATAGGACGGCAGGAGAAGAGGCTCTTCGCGCGCCTTTTCAAAAAACGATTCCGCGGGCGGAGTCTCGTTGAAGAACCGCTCGTGGGGTTCGCAGAAAGGAAGTGGAGTTCGGGGGGAATGTTAAAACTCGTTTGCTATCGCAGCCGGACTCGCAAACCTAATTGAAAGGCACGGGAGGCTTAGTCGGGCGCAGATGTTCGGACATCAAATGAGATTGGGGAGGGGGAAAAAACATCATTCAAAGAAGGGTAACTGGAAGCTGAGAAAGGGAATTGGATACAGATAGCAGGAGATTTTTATCGACCTTGCTTGAGAGGCACAGGCGCTTGGCACAAACGTCGAGCAAACGGTGATTGCCCAGGCCCGGAAGCTTTGGGGAGGGGGGGGGGGGCCACCGACCGGGGCGGCCGGAATAGAGAGAATCTCTGGGATAAGGACAAAAACGAAGGGGGGATGGATGACGGCGATCGGGCGACCTTTTTCAGCGTAAAAAAAAGGGGGGACCGCGGATATTCCTAGGATCAAAGGGAACGTAAGTGGGGTTTGGGGGGCAATAGCTCTCAATGTCGGGAATGCGAGGGGATCAGGGAGCAAGTGGTGGGGAACGTTTGTTCGGAACTCTGAAAAGCATTAAGGGGTTTGGGTATCTAAACAGGCGGACGTCCGGACCCTCAACGTGTAAGCCCAATGTTAGTCTGGACGGTACTGCTAGGGGTGCAGGTGGAGAAAGCGGAAAGCATGGAAGGGAAGAAAGAGATTCAACTACTCAAGGAATATCTTTTGGTGTGTGGGGGGGGGGGGTGACCAGAACAAGATGGCGTAATGATCAAGGCCATACACAACGAAAAAAGAAAGGCCAATGAAAAAGGCAAAAGTAAGGTGTTGAGAAGGCGGGAGACTCCTTTTTGTAATGTATGAAAAAGGAAGCGGGAATGCAGGGGTACAATAAAGAAAAAAAAAGGATCATCCCGGTACCTCGTCGCAGGCGCATGCACTGGTTAGACAAGGTCTACGAAAGGCAAAGAGCCGAAGAAACACAGAGTCGAGATGAAAAGAGGTCGGGAAAAGTGTGGCTTTTAAGAAGCCTTTCTGGTAATCCTACAGGGGGCACCCGCCACAAAAACGGATTGACAGGAAACAAAGAGGGTCGGGGGAACCATAGAGAACAATTACATACTTCCGCGCTGATAAGCAAAAAGGGCTATGCAGAAAGACCGTAGGAGAACTAATGGGGGGGTTGATCCAAGCCAGAAAGGGCTTGGGGGAGATGAAACAAGGTCCCAGGACCTGAGCGGAGGAATTTAAGTGAAACAGGCAACCCGTTCCTCTCTACCGAAAAGCCGAAGGTGCCAGGGGAGCCACGATGGTAGGGGGAGGGGAAAAAACAGGTCGTACGTCGGAGAGGGAAAGTGCGCGAGAGGACAAAAAGTTCAGAGAAAGCCGACTTCCTTAACTAAAATACTGATACAACCTTCTGAGGGAAGACTATTAGAAGAAGGGGCTCCTAAGAACACGGGAGGGTGAACATGAAGAGGGGGAAAAAAAGTGCGTAAAGACCATGTTTGGAGCAAACACTTCTCTGACGGCGGCAAGAGGCGGGTCCCATCAATATCGAGAAACTGATCGCCGCCTCAAACGCGCTCCTTCAGACTCGAAGAGGAACCTTTCAAGTGCTCGCATGATTTTTAAAAGCCATCTCCCATTGCACAGAGAGTATTGGGAGCAGCCGAAGATAGGCGCATCTACAAAAGGGGGAGGGAGGGGCGACTGAACGACGGAGGATTCTACTGCACCGAAAAAGGTTGAAACACCCCAGAAAGGGGGAAAAACAACTCGCTCTGAGGAAAACGAAAAGAGGGGAAGACAGGGATAAGAGAGGGGGAAAGCGTATCTAAAAAGAGGCTGCCATCGACGCATCTCGCCTCTCCGTTGTCGTATTCGCAACACTTTGGGAGGAACAAGAAAAAGGAAAAGATGGGAATCGCAACATGAAAGTTTAAGAAAGGAGGTGCTTATCCTTTCTTTTTGGGAAAACACGGCTGCCTAAGCGACCAAAAAAGGAAGAGACGCTGAAAAGGGAAAAGCCCCCGAAACTCTTCACATCGAGCGCAAAACAGCATGAGAAAGAAAACAATAGATGCTCGACATCAATTATCAAGGGGGGGGCACGGGAAAATTTGTGCTCCAGCAACTGGGGGAAAGGATTAAAAGGGGAAATGAATCAGGGGGAAAGGATAAGTCGACGTCTCCAAAGAGAGGAGGCCAGGCGCAGGGGCCTCAAGCCGGAATCTCCTTCATGGGGGGAAAGAGTTTCGAAAAATTGGGGGGAAAAAAAACATGGGGAGAGTTTGGGGGAATGGGGAAGGGGAAGGTGGGGGAAAACCGGGCTTGTCAAGCAACCAAAACGTATAGGAAACCCGGTAAGGGGGGGCAGCTACGCAACTTTTTCTAGGAATACCTGGTCATGGGCGCGAAGGGGTTGACAGAAAAGCCTGGAAAGCGCCCGGGACGAAACGGTAATGCCTATAAGAATGAACCATGAGATTGCAGCTAGGGGAGGGTACTAGTAAGGTGGTAGGAGAGGGTAGGAAAAACTTAGCGTGAGGAAGAAAAAGGGGTGTCGGAGCTGAATCGTTATCAGCATCAAAGCAAGGGGTCTATCTATCACAACCAAAAAGGAAAGGCCCAGCGCGCGGAAAGACGCGAAGGAAGGGGGGGAAACCATTGACTTCTGCCCTCTCGTGTCCACCAAGAGGTGATACCGGCCCGCAGCGATGAATGAAGAGCCAAGGGAACGATCAAGGGACGGGGAACAAAGAAGGAGTTAGCTGCCTAGGAAGGACTTTGATCATTCTGGGGGGCCATGATGTTGGTCAGGATCGAGGAAATTGTATCACCGGGGAGGGGGAGGCCGAAATATTCTTCGCAGGCAAAGTCGGGGGTCAAATAGAAAGGTTGGTCAGGGGGGTGGGGAACAAAAAAAAGTTCCCCAATTGCCATTCCGGCCAGAGCTGGAACCTTTGAAAAACTGTGCGAAAGCGGAAAAGGCAAAGTGACCGGGAGACGTCGGCGGGGGATGAGGAGGAGACGCAAAAACCGGTAAGGAAAGGGGAAATTCTCAGGACAACCGGAAGTTTCCTTGCATAGGCCAGGGACAAGTGACGTAGAAGACAAAATTGGGACGAAAGAAAAACCCTGAGGGAGCTAGCGATATGGGGAGGAAGGCTCAAGAGAGGGGTTAAGTCGATCGGACTGTAGGACATGCGGTGGGGGGGGGGGGAATTTTGAAAAAAAAGATGCAGAAGGGTCGGCCTGGTACTTTGAGCTCTAAAAAGAAGCTGGCGGGGCGCGAAATAGGAAGAGCAGCCAAAAATTTGCAAAAGGCTTGGACAGGTTGGACAATGGGGCGAAGAGGGAGGGACTTTCGAAGTGATAGCGGAATTACCTGAGCTGGGACGCTATCGAGTCCGGGGCTTGGGTAAACGACGAAAAAGCGGGGTCTTCGATCTGGGGGGGGGTTGAAAAAGGGGCAATCTATTTTGTTATCCGGACTGTATGATACGTGGCAGGACTCAAGAACTCCTATTGCTGTAGCGCAACCTCATTTATCGTCTAGGACAAATGAACCGGAGTCGTCACGGTAAAGATGTTGGAACAACAAAGAGGAAGGAAATTCGGAAAGAAAGACTGAGGTCATGGTACGTACAACTCTCAAGTGATCATGTGTTCTTAGAACAGCCGCGGGAAAAGAGTCTGTAGACCGGGGGATGGTGCTCCATAACGCTTAATTGGGGGGGAGAGGGGGTCACCGGACAGGTAGGCTGATCTCTAGTTCTGTCTTTCCCCAAGATCGAGGGAGGAAGTTCAAGAAAAGGGCAAAGCTGAGGACTGGGGGGGGGGGGAAAGGTAAAAGAGGAAGGCGCAAAAATCGTACTTCGAGTTGTGTTGGGCCTCCAGCAAAAAATAGCGTCGGAAAATGCACGGAGAGGAGATGCAAGGGTTGCCGGTTGCGAAAGAAAGGATCACGTCAGGGGAGGGGGTCCCGAGGCGCCTCCAAGAGTTTCTCCACATGGTGACGGGGTACTGGTGATAGGTGGGAAGATTGTCGACGCGGAAAGCGCATGTAAGGAGAGGGGGGAAGAAAGCAGATTGCCAAAGAGACGGGTTGGACACTCGAGAACACGAAAGGGCGGAAGAAAGGAGTCTAACAGACCAAGAGGAGAAAAGGGGAGATAAAAGGTGTGCAGACAAATGGGCCGTATTTGAAAAGAAAAAAGGGAGGAATCAGATAGGCTGGAAGGG
>Ga0179593_1705030_pt1 | contig 19130 bp, 29 predicted proteins | sample CZODoug2_1_08_16_FD_185931 | JGI IMG/M metagenome (GOLD analysis project Ga0179593, IMG submission 185931) | Vadose zone soil fungal communities from Angelo Coast Range Reserve, California, USA - CZODoug2_1_08_16fungal (PacBio error correction) | ecosystem: Environmental > Terrestrial > Soil >...
AGGGCCCGTGTAAACGATTATCCGATCCAAACCCCCAGAGAGATGTAATAATTCTGAGAAAGCAGGGGTAGAATTGGGCAAAGGGAAAAAAAGTGCTGAAACAAAAAAGGAAACGAGAAAGGTTTTCGCTGCGGAAAAAGGGGGAGTCCTGAGAACAAGAAAGCGGAGAAGACAAAGTTGTCCAAGGGGAAAGTGAGGGGAAGGGTTCCAATCTTCAACGTTTCTCAGGAGAAAAAAAAAGCGGGCGTGTCAAACAGTCAATTTCAAAAAAAAGGGGGCGCTGTTTGGAAAAAGAGCGTTTCCTCAGAAGAAAAGATTTGGGGGGGTCAACTACGAAGAGAGAAAGCTTGTCCAACTTGGAGGGAAAAGGGAACCGTGAAATGTAAAAAAGGCCGGTAACTTTTGGAAGGTAGAGGAGAGTTTAGGGAAAAAGACTCGGAGGGAAGGGTACCACCAATAATCATTAAGGATTCCGTATGATGCAAAGCTTTCAACGAAGAAATGATTCAGGAAAGGAAGGAGGAACCAAAACCCTATGGCGAGAGGGAACCAAAGCGGAAGGCCGAAGAAAAAGTGAGTAGGGGAGCAACCTCCAGTGAAAAAAAAAAGCCTACCGAAGGAACTGGCGCAGGAGAAAAGGAGGCGGAAGGGGGGAGGGGCGTCAAAGAAAGGGCAGAGGTTCAGGGAGAGAACTGGACGTCGAGGGGGAAGAAGAAAAAAAAGTTTTGTTAATCTTAGGGGGAAGCTGAAGTCGGAAACGAGCGGAGGGAACACTTGAGGTTATATAGGGTGATGAGTGCTGGAAGAAAGGTTCAGAAAAAATGCTAATCCGATCTGAGGGGGGGAAAGGCCAAGTGTGGTCAGAAAAGGGGGGGGGAAAAAGAGAAAAAAAAGTCAAGGGGAGTCAGGGGGGGAGGAACGTGGAGCGGCTGGAAGGGATGACGGGGAAAGGAAAAATCAGTGAATGGTTTTGAGAGGAAATCGCGAAAGGAAAAAGGGGGGGGAGACTTTGCTTCTTGATTTAAAGAAGGAAAACGACGAAAGCGCTTAGAGGAAAACGAGGAGGAGAGAATTCTTAAGAACCTTACTAATATTGCAGGGAAGTTTGCGGGTAGGGGGGTCCGCAAAGGGGGGAAAAGGGGGAAACAGGTGACTCTTCAGGAAGGAAGGCAAAAGGGCTCATCTGAGGAAAGGCGTTAGAGGGCAAGAGGGTTTACCTTCTTGAGAGAAAAGCTTCAAGGGGTTTGCTCGACCAATCAGTGGTTTGAGAAAAGAGGGAAAGGGTCAAGGGGAAGTAATCAGAATGGGGGTGGAAAGGGCTTTTTCCTAAGTTGGCTTCAGGGCTGCCGTGGAGGCAAGGCTGGGGGTGGGGAGGGAAAGTTTAGAAAAAAAGGAAGAAAATGCAATCCATCACCAAAGAGAGAGATTTGAGTGGGAAAGGGGAGAATGCTTACTTGCATCGTACCAGAAAACAAGACCATGAGCGAAATTTAGAAGGGGGGGCGGGGAAATTTGGAAGAAGGGGGGGTCTCTGGGGGAAGGGGTGAACCTTTGGGGGAAGGATCATCAAATAAGGCTCTAACACAAGGATGAGCCGGCGAGGCGAGAGGGAAAGCATCTCAAAAAAGACTTGGTTAGGGGAGAGGTCCTGTTTTACATCGGGAAGAGGGGAAGGTATCAGGAAAAGAAAGGACATAAAAATTTACTCTACAGATCCGAGATAAAGCCGGAACAAAAGCTCCAGTGGGGGGGGGGGAGAAGAAACCTCGAAGAGGGAAAAACTGATGGATTATGGGGGGGAAAAAGAGGGCCCAGCTATCAAAGAACTTCCAGGGGAAAAAGGTTAATCTCCTGTTGAATGGAGGGGAGATTTTTCCAGTCCGAAGGAGAAGTCCTTGACGAAGGGAAACCCAGCTTTGAGAGGAAAGCTAACTGGGAAGGTTTTGATTAGGAAAAAGGATGTGGAGGCGAGAAGGGGGGAAAGAAAAATATGGGGGACTTCTTTGGTATAGAAAGCAAACAAAAAAGATTCATGCGGTTCAAGAAGGGAATGATGTCTCCAAAGGACTGGGACAAAATCAATGAGGAAAGGAGGGTCAAGAGGGGAAGGAAGGACGTATGCTTGTAGGGATCTTCTAAACCCAGGGAAAATGGGACTTCGGTGAAGGATACCTCACCGTTAATCGAAAAAGTCCAGAGAAAGCCTTCCTTCTTACGAAAAAGAAAAGGAGTCGGCTCCGCGAGTAAAATAAAAAAAAGACCTTCCCCTGACACTCAAGGAAGAAAGGGAAAAAAGGAATATTTTCTCATCAAAAGGAGGAAAAATAGATAGGAGGTTAGGGACTTCTACCTTGGGGAAAAAAGGGCCTCAACTTGCATTTAAAAAGGCCGAAGAAAAAAAAGCTGTCGTCTCCGCCGACGAGACACTGGAAGCTCGAGAAAAAAAGAAAGGATGCCCAGGCGAGGGGAAGCAACCGGATAAAAAGATCCTTTATCACCAAGGGGGAAAAACGAAAAAAGCAACTACATCATCCGGAAAGAAAAACTCGCCTCGTGGAAAAAAGGAATTTGACATTGAAAAAAGGGGGGTCGGAAGGCGTAAATATTTCTTGAACTATGAATCTTAATGGCGTTTGGTTTGGAAGAAAAGAAAGGAGGACCAAGAAAGAAAAAAAGGGGACGCTCGGGATGCGCACGACCATCCAGTGCTTCCTAAGCCTAAATCATGGAAGAAAAAGGAAAGAGGTGTCATTGTTAAATGTTCAGGAGACAGGACCGCGAGACAGGGAAGGGGGAAAAAAGCGCCCATAGGAATGATCTCACCGGGGCACAAAGAGAATTGTAAAGGGGGAATGGCCATCTCTCCTCATGCCTACAGAAGAAGCTCGTTTTCCAAAAGAGGGGGGGAGGGAGAAAGAATTTAAGGGGGGGGGGTCCGCTTGGAGTTATGCGAGGAGGAGGGGAGATTCCCTTTTTATGGACCAGACGAGCCGCAGCATCGGCCTGGGGAAAAAGGAAAGAGAGGGAATCGTTTGGAAAAAAGCAACAAAAAAGGGGATCTGAGCACTTTCCAAGAAGGGGGAGCTTCTCCAATCATGACTCCTCTGCCTAGAAAATGAGGCGTTTCTCCTCAAGGGGGGGATCATAATAGGAAGGGGAAAAAGGCCGGGGACATAAGGCTACGACTCCCAAGGGCCTTCCAGTGAAAAAGGAGGACTCATTGCTTTGTTCTATGAACGGGGTAGAGCAAGGGAAAAGAAAAGGCGAGGGCGGGCTATCAAATTCATGGGCAAGCCACTTTGCAGGTAGCCAGAAGAAGGGGGGGGACAACCATTTCTCGCCACCAATCCCGAAAGTCCACGTCCAAGAAAAACTTCAATATTACAAGCCAAGTGGGAAGGAGGAATAATTCCCAGAAATGCTTTCAATGGTCAAAATGACGCGATCGCAAAACTTCAGTGGGAAAAGAGCAGATCAAAAACAGTGAAGAAGAAGGGTCCACCTCGCTGCAGGCGCAGATGTGTTCGTCTTAGAAAATGGCCAGACTAAAAAGAGGAGAACGCGGAAGAATCGACGATGCTGAACATACATAATGCCCGCAACGGAAAACTTCTTCACGGTTCTAGGGTTCCGAGGAATAAGGGAAGCGGCACTGCCTTGGGGACTTCTTCGCCACGGGAGAAAAAAAACCGGGGCCCTAAGAGCCTCACTGTTCACCTGTATGAAGTAAAACTTCCGCGAGAAGGAAAAGAAGAAAAATTTTGGAAGAAACCGGGAAAGAATCCAGAAAAGGAGCTCCCGGGAAAAACTCGAAGGGAGAGGCGCTTTTTTCTCGGTTTACTGCCGAAAGAACTGTCAGGGGGAAAAAGCGAGGCGTCAAGAAAAGGGGGGTTCCTCAGAAGTTTTGATCACCGGGGAGGGAAAAGGGACAGTGTCTTCATCCGGGATCAAACTCTTCAAGGAAGGGAAAAAAAAGGCTTGGAACGGAGAGAAACAAAGACCTCGGGGGAGCACGTCGCACTTTCCCGAACGAGCCAAATCAGGGGGGAAAAGAAGGGTCTAAGCCAAAGGACCGTCGCCGGAGTCGCTGGACCCCGGGCCGTCGCCCTAAGGGGAGTGCCTCCAAGGGGAAGTCAAGAGAACAGTCGGAAGGCTCCGAGGGATCGCAAAGGGGGGGGGGTTTTTCCTGGTCCGATATCTTGGAGAGGGGGAAACGATCCTGAAGGGGTTGTACTCAGGGAAGGGGGGGGGGATTGATTTGAGAGGAGCGGAATAATCGGAAAGGGGGAGGGGTACCGCCTTCTCTAACTCAGAAGAAAAAGAAACTGAAAGGGAACATCGAAAGAGAGAGGATCGGGGGAAGGAGATGGTCATAAAAAGGAGCCTTCCATCGAAACTTGGGGGAGGGCTCGCGCTCGCCGGGGGGAAAGAAAAGGAAAACTTTTGAGGAAAGGGGGAATTGGTGCACAAAAGAGGAAAAAAGAGGAAGTGCCTTTGGAAGGACTGAGGGAGGAAAAAGCTTCGTCCTCTTTCTTATGCAACGTGGGGGGACCGGAAAAGAAAAGAGGGGCCCAGAAAAGGGGAAAAATAGTAGGCCAAAGGAAAAGGGTTTCGTTGCCAGGAAAGGACTCCAAGTGATAGGAAGCAACCTCTCTTCGGAGGGGGGGGGGGGGTCCTGGCCAGAATAATCCGTTGAAAAAGGTGTCCCACTTCAAAAATTGCATTAAGGAGAGAAGAATTATTCCCTCGGGATCGTGCTCTGGGGGGGGAAAAGAGATCTTATAAAATAAAAAAAAAGAAAGAGGGGTCTCTCAACAACCACACCGGGGGGGGGGAGGAGGAAAGAGAAAAGGGCCGGTTTGACAAAGGGGAAGACAGGAAAAAAAAAAAACAGAGCACGAGGAAATTCTGTCAAGAAGGGGGGAGAAGGTATGGGTGCGGACTTGGACAGCGTAAGGGGGAGAAAAATTCCGGAAACGCAGAGGGGGGGGGGGGGCTTCTAATCCCTTTTATCCCCTGAAAAGAGCACGATAAAAAAAAAGAAAAAGAGACTATCGTTGTGGAAAGGGTAGGGCCTGGGAAAGGTACGGTACCCAGAATCAGAAAGGAGGGCTTTTGCAAGCGTGAGGGGCCGCGGGCTTAAAAAGGGGTCCAGAACGAAATTTGGAACGGCGGCGTGGGGTGTGATGAGTGGGGGGGGAAGAGGGGGCGCGATCCATCTTTTCAGTAGGATGGCCGGAAAAAAGGGGAGAAAAAAAGTTAAATTAAAAGAAGAGATGGAGACGATGAAAAAAGATTGGAGGGGCTTCTCGGAGTGCAGGGGTCAACCAAGGAGGTATTATAAGGGAGATGCATAAACTCAAGCCGAACGAAAGAAAATAAAGAGACAGGAGATAAGAAGCCAAACACCTAGGCTGAGCCCAAACGGAAAGAAGCCTGAAAAAGCAGGGATTACTTTGAAACATGAGGGCGAGACGAAAAGGGGGTTCAAGGAAAAGGAGGTTACTCCTTATTCTGAGGAACTGGTTCGAAAAGGGGAGGTATTGGGGGAGGGGAGGCAGCTAAAGAAGAAGTAGCCACAGAAAGGTTTTGAACTCTCTGAAGAGAGGGAAAAAAGAGTTCATTCAGGGCGTTATAAGATCCGGGGAAAGACCTTCTGAGAAAAAAAAGAACCAAGTGTAAGAAGTGGAGGTAACATGAGACGTGCATGGGAAAGAAAACGGGCCGGATCTCAGTGAGAAAAGCAAGCCGAGGGAGCGCTTTTAGAGGGGGAACTGGAAGGGGGAGGGGGGGAGAAACAGAAGGGGGAAATCGCGGAAGGTCGAATAGGGAAGAGTGAAAGTGATTCTCTTTCGGTCAGACGGTTGGTAGCCAGGGAAAAAAAAAGAGATTGAAGAGCAAGGTAGCGGGGAAAGAAGCATGAATAAAATGGAAGTTGGAGGGGGGGAGGGAGGAGTCCTCGCTTAAATGAAAATTTCCCCGCGTCAGAGAGAAAGAATGCCAAGGGAACGCACAACGGATGCGTTAGGGGAACTAGGGGGAATTCTTGATAGTGGAAAGTAGGGGGGAAGCGACACGAAACGTGGGGGGACTACTAAAAGGGAGGAGGCCATTTCCGCCCGAGATGAGAAGAATGAGCACGGGCAGGAGAGAATTGGAGAGGGCCGGGGCTTTATTGCTGGGGGGAAAGGGTTTTATCAAAGAATCTGTCTCCGGAGTTGGGGGAGGGGAAATCTGGACGCACTACCAGGAATCAGGAGAAAAGGATGCCCCTTTCAGGTAACACTCCACGGGGAGGATACTTGGAAGGGGGGGGTCGTAGTGGGACTCTTGGGGAACCTTGCTAAGAAGAAAAACTTTTTGTCGGAGGGAGAAAAAAAAAAAGAATTCTTTATCCGGCGATGCAAAGAAACGAGTGGAGCGCTAAAGGAAGGGGCATTTCTCAGAGAAAAAGGGTCATGTGGAGAACGAGGCGAAAGAAGCTCCTATGCTCAGAGGGAAGGGACGCATAAAAATTTACGAAATCCGCGCGATCAGAAAGGAAAAGTTTGAAGAGGGAGATACGACTAACGGGAGAAGAGAAGTAGGACTAAAAAAGAAAATTGGGAGGCTTCCGGTTTTTCCGGGGGGAGAGCATGTTGATGGCAAAGGGGGGGGGGGGGAAAAAAAGCCTTCAAAAGAGGGGAAAGTGCGGGCCTACCAGCTGGGTCTCTGCGAAGAAAAAATATCGAGGATGAGGGAAAGAAAGGAGGGGACTCACTATTACTGTGCCTGAAAGGGGTGGTTCTTTGGGGGAGAAAAGAACCGAAAAAACAACCAGACATGCGTTAAAAGGGATTTCGCCGAAGACAGGTAAAAAAAAAAAATGTCAATTCCGTGGGGGGAAGCGGCGAGTTGAAAAAAAGAAGATGCAGGGGGGGGAAAAGGGGAGGCGTCGGCAAAGATAGAAGAAAAGGGGTAGGAGGGGACGAAACTTGAATCGTTCAAGGGGGGGGGGGGAAAGATGCTTCCATTGGCGCCAGCGGCAAAAAGAAAGAGGGTTGACGCCCGGGAAAGGGGGGCCATGCCGAAAAAGGAAGGGAGGACGTGACCCAAACTCCAAAGGGCTAGCTAAGAAAAAAAAAACGGAAGGGAGTTGTTTCGGGAGAAGGGAGGAAGGGGGGGGATCCGGGGTCACGGGCCTAAGAAGGGTTTCTGCATGTAAAGAGGGGAGAAGGGGAGAAGTGGCGAAAAAAAAAAAGAGCGGGGGAAAAAATCTTGTGAAAATTGGAAAGACTTTATCATCCGAAAAAAGACGACCAAATGCCGGGGAAAAATTATCTGGGGGAAACTCAGACAATAGAACAAGAAGAGGGACACTCCGCACAGGAGCATTGAGGGGGGGAAGGGGGTCTTCTTCTAAAATCATGCAAAAGGTATTGAACAGAAAATAAAAGAAAAAAGCCTCGGGAGGAAATCATCCTGCTACCAGGCACAGGAAAGAGGGAAAAGGAGAAGACCACATCCCATGTCTTCCGGGGGTTTGTCGCGCTTGAAAAAAAAAACAATCGGGGGAAAGGGGGGAAAGTTACATTAGGGCAAAGAGTTTGAAGGAAAAAGATCAACATTCTCTTCACAGGAGAAACACACCGGCTATGAAAACAGAGCGCCCAGAAGACTTAAAAAAAGGAATCGTTTGGACAGGGGGAAGGGAGGGGGTTCTTTAGAAAACGGAAAACTTGGGCTTTGTGGTGGAAGTGGAGATGAGCTGAGGGAAAGGGGGGGAAGGACCAAAATCGCCTGATCAGGGAAAAAAGAAGGGGGGATTCTCCTCGGTAAGAAACAGTACCGAAAAAAAATTGGGCTGGCTCTGAAGACGAAACCGTCAGGGAGGATACACGCGGCTCGGAGCCTTCTAGAAAGGGGAAAGTGGTTCTCCTCCGACACCGGGGAGCAGAAGAATATCCCAGTTCCAAAGGAACTTACCCAGAAGGAAAACGACGACAAAAAACGAACGAATTCCCAAGGAAAACTCTTGGGGAGAGAAAAGGGGGACGAAGCAAGTCATCCTATGAAGAAAAAAACAAGTCGGGGAAAGAGGGAGGGCCTTGTACGGGGAGGAAAACAGAATGCTTTCTTTTATAAAGGTGCGACGATCCCCAGAGAAGGCAAGCATAGAGGAAACGCAAGAATCCACTTCTGAAGAAAAGGAAATCCCTCCATGAGGAAAAAAAGGGCGAAAAAAAAAAAAAAACTTTGTGGAAAGAGGGGGGCAGAAAGAGGGGAAAAAAAGGAAGACAAGTAAGGTCCCGCGCAAAAAAATCCCTCATGCAGAGAGGGGGGGAGGGCCCCTTTTGGGAGTAGGCTCACTCTGAAAAAAGTTCAGGAAGGCAAGAAAATCACAGGAATAAAAGAAATCGCGTCACGGTTCTTAAGAAAGGGGGAAGAACCGCCTAAGGAGAGGAAAACTTTTCCCCTTGGTAAAATACTCCTCGCGGGAAAAGGGGACACCAAAAGGGGACCCAGAAACCGAAACAGGAGGAGGGCAAAGGAAGATTCAAGAAAGGTCCGGCAGTCGTAAAACCCTTTCCACGACAAGCAAAGAAGAAGGGAAAAAATCCAAGAAGGAAAGAATCGAAAAAATGCGAGGAACGCACGGGTTCGAATGGGGGACCCTGCCTTCATGACCACAAGGAATGGGAATCGAGGGAGATTCCGGGGGAAAAAACCCGTTTGGGGGTCCCAGCACTCAGGATTATACAGAAAAGGGAGGGGCCCGCTCGAAAATGAGCTTTCAGAGGAAAAAAATTTAAAAAAAAGTGTAGAGTCTGAAGAGAGAAGTAAGATCCCCCCGCCACGAAAATACGCGTGTGAAAACTCACCAGTTAAAAAAGAATCAATGCAGCAACCAGGCGAAACCAGTTTTCTTCTTCACAAGAAGGGAAAAGGGTTCTCCCCTTTTTCAAAGGTCAGGTAGAGGGGACCTCAGGGGGGGGGACGCGAAATATGTTTTGGGGGGGGGGGGAAGATCTATTAGACCGATTTCCAAAAGTCATTTTGGTAAGTAAAGAAAAATGGTTGAAACTTGGGTAGAAAGGAAGAATCCCTTCAGCAGAAGGAGAGGAAATCCTCTGAAGAGAGGACAAGGGAAAAGAGGGGAAAACGGCCGGCTGAGGGGAAACCGCGTAATGGACGCCATCGAAACTTGGAGGAAAAAAAGAGATCGAGGGGAAACAGATCTTTTATTACGGTTTCTTAACCGCCGAAAAATAGTCAAAAGCAGGACGGAAGGCCTGGGGAAGAGGGAGAATCAGCTGCGTCGCCGCTTGCTTAGGGCAACAACCATCCTCCTACCAAAAAAAAGGGACAACCGGAAGGAAGAACGGGAGTGAAAGGGGGGGCTCGGTAGAAAGCGGGGGGGAACCGCAAAGGACATCTTTGTTTGGAAGCAGCGGTTTCACAGCAAAGGACCTAAGTCACGACCAAGAGGCATTGAACACGAGGAAGAAGTATTCCCCGTCGTGCGAGGGGGGGTGGAGCTATCCGGAAATGGGTAACACCTTAAAATGGGAGTGAGCCCCCCCAAAGGAGTAGGAGGAAAAAGATCAACTCAATTTCCCTGGTTTGAAAAAGGGATACGTATCAGCCGAAGGACGATCGAGGGGGTAGGCGAGGGGGTAGTTGAGACAAGAAAAGTCACCTTTACCCATCCGGCAGGAACCCAAGAAAAAGGAGGGTTTTCGCGGCTAAAAGGGTAGTGATTCGAGAAGGAGAATCCGAAGTCCTGAAGAGGGCTTTTCAGGGAGAAGGAGGAGGGGACTGTTCCCCATCTGATGGCTCAGAAAAAAAATTTGTTAAGAAGGAGAAAACTGTTGGGCCAGACGAGTAGAGGACTAAGGGAGAGAGTAAGATTTAAGGAAAAAGTCTACAAGATTGGAAAGGAGGGGAAAAACGAATAGTCTCTAGCCATCTTTGAAAAGGGGGAAGGACGGTACATTAGGAAAAGGTAAGCAACGAAGCAGAAAGTACGCTTGGTCGATGTCAGAGGGGAAAGTCGCGGAGTGCGCGAATGCGGTCAAAGGGGTCAATAGAGAGGGAAGAAAATTTTCCGGACGACGAAGTGGAGCAGAGCGGGCCAAAATTAACCAAAACGGGCTAATCCCAAACAAAGAAAGGAACCCCGGGCGGGGAGGGAAAAAAAACTTTCTTGCTCGACTGAAGGACATGGTGAGACTTTCGAAGGGAGGACTTTTGGGGAGGGGGCGCCATCAAGGGGGAGTGGCCGGGAGTTAAGAAAAAAAACGTGACTCTAGAGGAAGTTGTTAAATCGTAAGGAAGCGATGGTGAAAGAGGCGTTCAGGACAAAAGGGGAGGGATAATCAGGAAGAGGAAGAAAAAAAATGGGAAAGGTACGAATCCGATGAGGAAAAAGGAGAAAGGAAGGCCATGGTTTGTCATTCCTGAAAGAGAACAACGGGAAGGATATCAGAGGGAGCGCTTAGCAGAGGGGGAGCAGATGGTGAACCTGGGATACGGAAAGAGTGTAATGTTTTTAGGGATCTGAATGGGCAGAAGGGGAAAAAGGAATCTTTCGTCCCTTCGCCGGGGACCATAAGGGACCAATTCAAGAGCAAGAGGGGCAAAACGGTGACTAAGAAAAAAGATGGATGGGAGGTCCTCATCTTCTCTTCCTGTAGGGGGAGTCGAAGAGTGCAAAGAAACTGTCGCAGCAAAACGATCCAAAAGCATCGATTGAGAAAGAGGGGATCTTCAATTGGGCGAGTAGCCAGGGGTGCGATCAAATTGAAGCACTCTATAGGGGGTCTATTCAAGGGAGGAGGGGTCGCTAATTGGAAGAGGTCCTTTGCTGAGCTTGTGGAGGGGGAAAAGGTGTAGAAAAAAAGAGACAAAGAGCAAGAAAGCTCTTTGGAGAGAAGAAGGCGAATCATGCTGACTTAGAGGCCCCTGCAGTGAGAGCGAAATGTGGGAAGAAGGCACCAGGAGGGGGGACCTTCTGGGGGGGAGAAGGAACCTTGTGCTATGGATGCGCATACATCGGAAGCGGCGAAAGAAAAGAAGGTCAAAGAGGAGAAGATGTACGCCAAAATTTTGCCAGTGGAGAAAAAAAAAATGGACTCTTTCCTTTAAAGAGACACAAGAGGGCTGGAGAAGAGGAGGATGACACCGATGACAGCAGAGGGAGAGAAAAATCCTCGCGAAGAACAAATCAAGTGAGAGAAAAAATAACCTCTACGAACAGATAGAAGGAGAGAAGGGAAGATGCTGGAGGAAACGATCAAAAGTGGAAACTGGACAATGTTGTGGGGGAAATAGGCGCTTTTGGGAAAAGGATCGTCGTTCCTTGGAAAGGGGAAGTTCCGCACTACCCAGCTTTTTCAAGGAAACGAGAAGGATCTAGGGAAAAAAAAGGCGCTGGAACGAAGGAAGAAATTACCATTGGTCTGAAAGCGCAAACAAAAGGAAAAGGGAATATTAATGAGGGGAAAAGGCCCTGCATTATTTCGCCTCCGACGGAAAAAAGTCAGGGAAGTTGGAACGTTGGGAGTGGGGCCGGCGGCAAGGTTTGGTCGTCAAAGGGGTGATGGCCGGCGTCTAACAAAAAGACCGTCGCATTTGGAGGAGGAGGCGAATACCTCACTCCGGCAGCCGTGGCCAAAGTTGCCCAGCTAGGCAGAAACTGGACTGACGGAACGAAGAGGGTTGAGCCAGTCTTTGAGAGAAAAAAGGACGAAAATGCCGTTTGAAAAAAAAAAAAAAGGAAGACAGTAGCAGAAAAAAAAAGGAAGATCTCTCAACAACACAACGGATGATGAGATCTTACTTTTGTTTACAGAGAAACTCTGGAAGGGCAGCACAAGGTGAGGAATGGGGAGGAAGGGAAACCCTCGGAGAAGAAAGAGCCACTGGAAGCAGAAGGGGAAATTGGTAAAATATTCACGGAGAGCGTCCCGGTATCAAGCGACAAATGACAAGGAAAAAAGATCGCGACAAGAAGAAAAGAAGACCGTACTGGAAAAAACCCAAGATGGGGAAGGTTGAAAATCTCGTCGGCGAGAAGGACGTCTGGAAATGAGAGTGCCGAAGGGGTGGGGGCGTCAGGAATAAGACAAAAATCTCGCCAAAGGATGGGAAAACTCCACATCCAGGAAAAGCCGCGATTATCCCTGGGTAAAAAAAAGCTACAAGACTGGGTAGGGGGAAATGGTCAAAGGCGGACCCATCGGGGAAGGAAGGGACCATCAACATGCGAGGAAAGAACGGTAGCTTATTGTAACGTTGCCATCAAAAATACTTTTCCGACAAAGAGTTTAGTTGCGGAGGGAAGACTGAAAAAGGGGCAGAGGCCTTGAGGAGAAAATTCTGGTCGAGGGGAAGGTATGACCGGAAACAAACCAAGAAAAGTGATCATAAGAAGTCTCGCCTCGGGGGAGGGGAAAAAAGACCAAGGGAGGGAATTCTCAAAAAAAGATGGGAGGCGCCACTACGTAAAAAAATCTCCGGCTAAGAAAAGGAGCGTGTTCTCCGCCGACACCGGAAGGAGCAAAAAGCGCGTAAACAGAACTACGCCCAGGGGAAGCCGTAAAAGACATTTAAGAGGTTCTCCGAGGACGAAAAGCAAGGAATCACGAAAAAAAGGAGAAGAAAAGAGGAAAAAAGTAAAAGGGGAGGGCGGAAAAAAAAGCGTTCTTTGAGAAAAAAAAGGATCGCCACCAGCAAAATGGAAAAGACACGCGCCACCGCGAAGCCGAATGAGAAATCAAGGGGAAATCAAAAAAATCTTCAATGGGCAGAAAGTGACTCGATTCGCAAACAGGGGGAAAGATCTGTGGCAGAAAAACGGGGGGTCAACGGTAGAAAAGGCACGCTGCAAAAGTTCCAAAACGAATGGTGGTGCGCTGGAAAATTGCCAGGCAGAAGGGACGCTTCTGACGACGGACAGGAAGAGGGCCGCGCGGACTACTCCCAAAACAAAAACGGGGCAAGGGTTCTTCAAGAAGCAATAGAACACGCCGCAAAAAGTCCGAAAATCAATCTCGTGGATGAGGAAGGGGATTACCACAAGAATCACTTTCAAAACGGGGGGAAGAGGTTCAGAACTTCCTCCGCGATTTCAGGAAAAAGAACTTCTTGAAAGATAGAACGGGGGGAAAGGTCCAATAAGAAAAAAAAAAGAGAATGCTATCCTCGAAATGATAAAGCACCGGGGTTCTCTTTTTCAAAGAGTGACCACCCTGGTCCTGGGAATCAGATCACGGGGGAACAGGGAGAAAGGAAAAAAAGGTCCCAGCAAGCTTCACCAGGGAGGAGAAAGGGATGGGGGAAAAGGAGGCTCTCTGATCAATCGCAAGGAGCTTAACAAAAACCTGCTGAAAAAAGCGATATCGTAACGAAAAATAAAGGTCGCAGGAATCCACAAAAAGGCTTATGAAGAAGCACAGTTCCTCCAAAAAGGTCCAATAGACCATCCAGGGGACGGAAACCTACGAAACAAGCGGGAGAGGGGGAAAGAACTCTTGGGGAGGACGCTTTTGGGAAGAACCATAGTTTGGGGTTACGGCTATTATCTCCGAAAAGAGGTGTTTCACTGGCCAAGGAAAACTAAGTTGGACTTAGAGAAAGTTCAGATTAGAATCTCGCAATCCGCGAAGAAAGAAAGGGCTACATCGAAAAACTTCGTGGAAGGTCAAGCGGGATAAGAAAGGTCCAGAAGGAAATCGAAACTTTGGAATGGAGCGCGCCCCCGAAGGAATCTTTTATACGTTTAGGGAGAAACAACTCTTTCCGAAAGAGAGAAAGGGGAAATGACATTGCCTTTGTAAAAGAAAGATGCACGCTTATTCGACGATGGAGGGAAGTGGGGTGGGAGGGAAACTCATCCTCTAAAGGAAACCGCTAAGTAAGGGAAACTTCGTGACTTCTCCTTTTGGGGGGAGGAGGGTAGAAAAGACAAGGACTAGGGGGGATACCCGAACCTCTTCGCAAAAGGGTTGGGTCCGGTTTACGGAGGGGGTTAAGTGAAACGAGGACCACTACCCGGGCCCTTCCTAGTCTCTTCAGAATTATAAAGCGATCGGGCGGGGGTAAGGATGGAAAATATACCAGTTACCGAAACTTGTCACAAACCTTTCACTTGAGAAAAAAAAAAAAAGAATCTCAAAAAAAAACGTAGAAGATCACTAAGGGGAAAAGGGGGCAAGGTTGTACAGAATCCACCCCGAATCATTGCGGGGAAGAAGGCCTGCCCTGTTTATGTGTAGTGGGACAACCCTTTAAAACCTGGCAAAAGAGGACTAAAAAAGTTTCGGTTGTGTGCGCAGTCCCTTGAGTCCCTTATGATAAAAAAAGGAGAAGTCCGAAAGGAGGGGAAGGGCATTGTAAAGGGGGGCATGGGTGAGCGGAAAGACCTAAAGGTGCGACAAGATCTTGTTGAAGATGCATCTTTGCGACAGGGAATGTCAGCAATTAGGAAGATTGGCAACGATGGAACAGAATAAAGAGTTTGATAAAATCGAGGAGAAAAGGGGAAAAAAACGTTTCTATAAGAAGGAAAACCATTCTCTAAGAAGAAGTCAGGCCGGTAACTGAAAAGCCGCCATGGGATTGAAAAAGGACGGGGGTGCGCGAAGGGCTGTGGGGTTCCGTGTGTAAGAAGACAAAATTTTCCGGACGACGAAGGGGGGTGAGGCTCGGGCAAGAGACAAAAACGGGGGCAGCGTCCGCAGGAAAAGGAAAACCAGTAAGGGACCGTTTCTCACCTCCAAGGCAGGGGAGGCGACGAGCCCGGGCCAGGGGAGAGACCAGGAGGAGGGGAGGAACTGGAGAGAAAAGGGGAAGGTTGGGCCTGCGAAGGAGAGGAAGGAAGGAAGATATCGCCCAGCATGGTTGTTACAGCTTATTTGGGTGATCAGCGGGGCGCAATTAGAGGGATTTATGGGGGTGGGGGGACCTTCTGATGAAAAAAATGGTTTACGAAGAAGGTAGGGCGAGGAACATGCCAGTGTTGTAAAAATAGGCAGAGGGGAAAAGATCAGTTAGCGGATAGAAAAAGCGCGTGGAAAGCTGATTGAAAAGAGAGTCTTTAATCCTGAGGGGATTACATCGCGAAGGTAGGAAAAGATGGCAATCCTTTGTAAATTTATGGGAGAGGAGGGAACGGCGCGGGTGTTAAAAGGAATTGAGTGAACAAGGCAAGAGCATCGATGAGTGCCGGGGCTTAGAACCGGGGAAAATGTAAATTTGAGTTTTCTTTATTAGGACAGTCCCGGGAAGAGAATATTTGAGCGAGAACCCGTTCAAAAGAGGAGGGAAAAGGAGGGATCTGCGGACTTCTTGGAGACGAGGGAAAGAAATGATTTGTCTCTGCACAGAGAGAAGCCGTGGGTTAAATACTACTAAAGAAGCGACCCCCAAACCAAAAAAAAACAAATACCCGAAGGGGTGGCATGAAGCCAAGGGGGGGAGGAGCTGCCTGAAAGACCCTTTTGGCGGGGGGCAATGGTTTTGTATGAAAAAGAGGCGCAGGGAAAAATCAGCAAGAGCTATGAGTCGAAGAGGACCCGAACGAAGCAGGAGGGACAACAGGGGAGAACAATCCTTCGCAAAAAAAAAAGAGCCTACGGGGAAGAACCCTTTTTTTGGGGGATGGGATTTATGGGAAAGGTTGGGAACCGGTCGTCCGGAAAATATTGGGTGGAGGGGCTGAGAGAAAGTTATCCGGCAAAAGGAGGGCCGATTGTATGCCGCTTCAACGGGGAGCTTGGCGCATGCGTGGACTCGGTCCTGGGTTGGAAGAAAGGCACCAAAGAAGCAGGGAAGGATGCGCAGCTCGAAATCATTCCGCGCGGAAACGAAAGAAGACAACAGCCCAATTTTTGAAGGATAAAAAAAACTCTACAAAAGAGGCCGGCTCGGGGAAGGACTAAGGAAAAAAGGAAAGTCAGCTACCTGGGCCTGTGAAGAGACAAGTTTATTTCGGAAGGGGTCCATTCCGTAAAAATGATCTTCCAAAAGGGACATGACCCCCATCGAAAAAGGAAAAACGTAATCAGAGGAGGGAAGGGAAGCTTCACTCGGACGGGGAAGAGAGAAAAATATTGGTGTCTTCTTTGTGTAAATGAAGCCGCAAACAAAAAGGACGGTTCAAGAAGAAAAAGGAAGGTCGCGCTACATTTGAATGGAAAGGTGGGGAGTTCCGAGAGGGATGCTTTAATTAGGGAGGAAACCAATATCTTTGTGATCCAGGAAGGTGGGGTCGTCGGTGCAGGGAAAAGCCTGTGAATAGGCCAAATGGGAAAAACGAGGATAACCAGGAGCGGAGACTACGAATGTTGAAAACCGCTATTTCAAGGAAAGAAAAAGGGGAGGCCCGTTTACCCCTAGCCCGCAAAAGAAAAAGGTATCACGAAACAAAGAATATATCAGAAGAACAACAAGGAGGAGGGAAAGAGGTTAAAGTCTGGGCGTGCTCGTTGTCACAAAAAAAAAGCAGGGAAATCGCGGAGGAAGAAGGGTCCTAAAAACCTCTTTCGGAAAAAAGCCACGCTGGCGCCACTGAGAGGAGGGGCACATTCGAAAGATTAAAGAGAAACCGAGTAGGGCAGCAACCGCTACAAAGGAAAAGGATCTTGTGTTTAGGACGCTCATCACTACAATCATCGGGAAGACAAAGAATAAAACCCAACGGAAGGGGGGGATTGTTGACAAAAAAATCCTTCAGGAAGGAAAATCATGAATCTTCACATGACGCGTGTGTTTTTCGGCTTCATAGAGATAACCAAAAGTCACTCGGACAGTAGATAAATCCCACAGGGGGGGCCGGGGGGTTCTGCGCTTAGCAGTCCTCTACCCAGCTGGGAAAGGAAATGTTCGGGCAAGCGATACATAGGGGGGGGTGGAAAAAAAATAAAAAGGCTCTCACCGGCAAAAATGATTGTAAAAAGGTGGAGGATGTGTCCAGACGCCGCAGCCTAAGGAGAAATCTTTTGCTCGGTTAAAGTCGAGGTCTTTCAACAAAGGGGGATTTTGTTCCGGAGGGAGGATCTTGGCGCTTCCCTTTTTATGGGGGGGAGAGAGATGCGCATTCATGAAGAAGGGGCCTAGGTGGGCAAAGGGGAGTCCCTTGCGAAAAGTTAGCAAAGGGGAAAAGTGCCTGTGTGAGCCGAAAAAGAGGAGAGCTAAAGGAGGGTGGGGGGAGAGACAAAGATGAGGACATATCAATTTCCGACCGTACCCATAATTAACCCTATACGAAAAGAAAAAAGGGGGGACGCCTTCAAAGAGCTCATTGCTGAAGAACTGAAACGGGGGATCACGGGAGGGAGTGCTGAGAGGATCTCCCGGGGAACATATGTTCTGCTTTCTACAGAAGCGGGAAATTTGAGAACCAACCAAAGGGCTCCCGACACGGCCAGCCGAACGAAAAGTTCTCGCAAGGACAGGAAGAGTCCCTCTCTCTTGCGGGAAAAAGGGGCGCCATGGCTAAAAGGATGTCCATCTCTGTGGGGAGAGACAAAAACTCCCGGAATATGCAGGGAACGGAGGGGGGGTCTGAAGCTCCACATTCCTAGTGAGATGCGCCCGTGGACAGGCTGAGCTAACTCTGAAGGGAGATCCGATGCTGAAGGAAACGCAATGAAGCAATCTTCTTCACGTTTCTTTCAGCAAAGGAGCCCCGCCTCCTCGTCGGCGGGGCAATCAGAGAAAAAGTCGCTTTCGAAGCGAAAAAGCCGGAAAGGGAAAGGGCCTCACTGGAACCATTTCCGAGGCAGAAAGGACAAGTTCCTCGATCTAAAACCCGAAATCTTTCAGGGAACATACCGTTCAACAGACGATCCACGCTCTATCCGATTAATATCCGCCCGGTGGGAAAAAAAGTGACCCTGCCCGGCTGGCCTGTGACCCTCGCCATTCGGAGAACAAACGGTTTTAACATAAGGAAAAAAGCACACATGAAACGGATCTTATACAGCCAATTAAAGCTCATCGCATGAAAGTCGCGAGAAGAAAAATTTAACAAAAAAGATCTTCGGCAAGGTCACATACGCCGACGAAGGATCCCGAAAGAGGTGCGGAGTGACGGAAGAAAAGGGATCAAAACGAAAAGAAAGCCTGGCCCTCTTCTAACCAGGGAGGGACGGGAGGAGTGTACGCGGAGGGGGGTTCGCCCCGGTACGCCTAGCGGGCGGGAAGGCAGACGCTGTGGAAGATTTTGTTGGGGACGGCTATTATCCTCCGGGGGAGGATCAGGAACTGAAAATTGGGCGGGGGGAAAAAAGGCTATGGCATACGTGGTGCAGATTATGCCTTCGCTAAAGCATAGAAGAAACTCTCCCATAGAGAAAGCTTAATGCTTCGGCTACGTTTCATGAAAAAAAGGAAGGTCCCGAGCAATAGAGTTGGAAAAGCTGGCCGCTCCCACTCAGAAGGAAAGCTTTGGGGATCAGTTGACAAATAGGACGAAACGCAGTCGTCCGAAATGCCTGAGGTCCGGCAAAGATGAAGGGAAGGGGGCAAAGGTCGTCGCCGAGGGAGATGGGGAAGATTAAACTCCATCAAAGACATGGCAAAAAAGAGTGCAATCTGAAGGGCTTAGACCGGGGAAAAAGATCAGGAAGAACATTGATGAAAAGCTGCGCTGGTATCTTGTTTTTTTCCTGTCCAGGGGGGTTCATCACCAAAACCGGGGGTCCAGGACGTCTCCCAGAAAAAAGGGATCGCAATTTATTAAAAGGGGCTCCGGGGGGGGGGGGGGGGAGGTTCTTATACCACCAAAAACGGGCACTTACAGGGAAAACAACGTTATAAAAAAAAAAAATGCCCGGTTTAAGAAAGCTCAACCCACGAGAAGAGACACGGGGAATAATTCTTGCGATAAGGAAAGTAAAGGGGGTTGGTAAACTGGAAAAAAGGGGACCCGACGAGGGAAAAGAGGGGGTGCGCGGCCTATAAAACATATCAACGAAACAACCGGAGAAGTAAGCAGGACTAGCGGTTGGTCCCTTGGAAACATGTAGAGAATGAGGTGAACCATCTTACACTGGCTCAGGCAGCCTAGGCTTGGGGAAAAAATGGGGCCACGCTTCCCAAGGAAATGCTCCTTCTGAAGATTGGAAAACTGGCGTCCGGTTTCC
>Ga0179593_1271176_pt1 | contig 19127 bp, 22 predicted proteins | sample CZODoug2_1_08_16_FD_185931 | JGI IMG/M metagenome (GOLD analysis project Ga0179593, IMG submission 185931) | Vadose zone soil fungal communities from Angelo Coast Range Reserve, California, USA - CZODoug2_1_08_16fungal (PacBio error correction) | ecosystem: Environmental > Terrestrial > Soil >...
ACAAAAAGGTACAAAAGAAAAAGCCTTGCGCAAAGCAGGGGGTGGACATCAAGGGAACCGAAACGAAAAGGAACTCACGGCCCGGGTTCTGGGCCAGCAAAAGGGGAAAAAGATGAATCAGGAAGGGCTAAGCATTTTCCAGAAAGAAACAAACATCAAAAACAAAAATGCCTTTCAAAAAGACTACGGTGCAGAAGACGGGGGAAGAACGGGCAATGAAGTAAACCTTGACCCACCAACGAAAAAAAAACAAAACTCAAAAAGCAATCTATAATGAAATGCAACCGGCCGCAAAAACAAACAGAACTTCAGGGACAGTCAAGGCAAAGGGTCAAAATAATTTAAAAAACAGCTGAAAAACATAATTGACGGAGAAAAAACCTCCACGAAGCAAGTTAAAAGAAGGGTCAGAAGGCAACACCGAAAAAAAAAAACCGGCAGAATAACAAATGAAGCCGCAACCGACCGCGGAAAAAAAAAAGAAGGGCAACGGGGTAAAGCAGGGCCTAGGGAGCAAAAAGGATTAAAAGGGGGCTGGGGAAATGACCGAAAAAGACCGTTGGCAAAAAAGCCAAGCAGGGGTATGAACGGGAAATGGTTAAAAACACCGAGAAGAAAAAGAAAAAGGCATCCGACTCATAACATAACAACCGTGTTGATAACTCGAGGCAAATCGACGCACGGAAAGTCTGGGAGGAACCGGGAGGAACGCAAAAAGAAAAACCAACTCTAAAACACTGTCAACGACCAAAAAGAATGGTACCCTCTCGCTGAAAAACAATGAGGACCAAACTTCATGGGGAACACAAAAAAGAGGACAAGAAAAACCCGCCGAACGATATCACAAGCCCAAAAAAAAAAAAACACCCCAACTGGGTACAAAACCAAAAACAAGACGTAAAAACAGGACTACAGTGGGAACCTAAACGAGAAAAAAAACCGAAAAAATGCAATGTGAAAATCCCGCAAAGAAGTTAGGGCTGCCGGCAAAAACAAAAACCGAAAAATAAGTGGTCATCAAAAATGGGGGGGGGGAACGGGGGGGAAGAGAATCGTCCGGAAGGATAGAAGGGGGGGGGTCAGATTGGGGTAAACATTTGAACGGCACCAGAAAAAGGAGCTGGGGGAAGGTGGGGAACCAGTGGTTCCGCCCATGCCAAGCCCAATAGCCATTCCCTGAAAATTCCAGACCGGGATAAAAGACAGGAATCAAAACAGTGCGGCAACCCAGACCAAAAACTTTGGCGAAAGAAAAAGGGCAAGAGTGGAAATTCGGAAAAAAAACGTCAACGTTCCTGGTTAGAGGCGGGCAAACCAGAAGTGAGAAGATGACGCAATCAAAAAAAAAAATCAACTTGAAATGCAAGGTTAGTACGATCGGGGGGAGGGGGGAAGGAGCAGAAACCACTTACGAATGTGAATTGGACAACTAACATTTTTAGGGGTTGAAAGGGGGAACCGGAGAAGCAAAAAAAGAAAGGAGGGAGGGGGGGTCTGGTTGAAAAAGGCACTAGCACAAACAGAAAAAAAAGGTATAGGAAGATGAGGGGATATGTCAAAGGGGAAAAAAAAAAGGAGGAGGCCTTGTGCAGGCTACTCAAACAAAAAACTTTGAATAGGGGGGACTAATAAAATCCCAAAGGTCAGAGGACTGGTCGGAAAAAGGAATGAATACGAATTCAAAACAGAGAGAAAACTAACGTGAGATTGAGCAGCACAAATCGTGTGGTATAGATGTTTCGGAAACCGGAAGGAGGGCTTGGCCTGCCGGGCCGCCAACGGCCCGGGTCTGGTTTTTTTGGGAAAACTTGGTGCGCAGTATGTTGAAAAAAAGAAAAGGGAGTGGGAAAACGGGCAAAAGGTGGGACCTAACGCGTAGGAATACGGGGGGGACACGAGAAAAGACGTAGCTTTCGGTGGAGAGGGGGGCTGGGAAGGCGGGAAGGGAGGATCGCACAAGGCAATGAAGCGACCAATGAAGGATCAGACAAATTCAGGGAACATTTCTTGGCAAAAAGCGGTGAGGATCTGGGGGGAGCGAATAAGTCCAAGGGAAGCAAGGTCCCTTCGAGCGGCCCCGGACCACTCTACACCCGGGGGTAAGAAATCATGGCAAGGGGAGACCGGTAGCGGCGAGGGGTAAAAAGAGGAAATGGAAAAGACGGGGCGAGACTTGGGAAAACGGCGCAAGGTTGAAATGGGATGACCAAAACAGTTACAGTACCTTTAAATACAGGGGAGGGGGTCAAATGACAAGAAGGCCTGCGTGGCGCGTTGTGGGCTTTTAAGTGGCCTAAAAAGAGAAAACTTCCTGGGGGGAGCATCTCCCAGGACCACCATGGGGGGAAAAAGGACAATAGGGTAGCCGAAAAAGTAATAAATATTGTCCCTACATGACTTCACTCAAGAAGAACACTTTTCTGGGGCACTGGGGGTAAGGTCCCCAACACCGAGGGGGAAAAGGATTGCCTGGTGTGAAAGGGCGGGCTGGGCTTTTCAAAAGATTAAACTGAGGCATCCCAAAAACGACAGAAAAAATGCACTCAGAAACAAGTGAGAATCAAGAAACAACTCCCTTTTTGGACCGGGACCCAAAAAGTGAAATTTCAGCCTCGAAGGAATAAAACGGGGGGGAGCGGAGGGGGGCAGGCGAACGAGGGGGAGGGGGGAAGCGGGAGGATAAGGGCAATCAGCAAAAAGTAGACAACAACAACAACGAAGGGGGAAAAGGAGAGAGTCCAGAAGGAGTAACATTAGGAGCACAAACGGAAAGAAAAGAGCAAACAAGTACAAAAAACTGAAGTAAGAAAATGTACCGGCGAGCTACAACAACATGCATCGTGGAAAACTTTAAAACAAGTGAATGGGGGGGGGGGAACGGAGGTGAAGGGGTTGGTCAGAAGAACCGACTAGGGATCCCTCCTTCACCGAAAAGCTTAAACCTCTGGAACAAAAAATTCACAAGGACCAGCAAATCACAAGCAGGTGAAATTCCCGCAACGGTTCAAAAGAAGAAACACTGCAACTGGCACTGTCTCACAACGTAAACGACGTTGAACCAAACCTATGCGCGAATGGGGGGAAGGAGAGATTTTCGGGGGGGGAACAACCGGGTGGCCTCGCTTGCTCCAAGCGGAAGTAGCGCCGCCCATGGGGGGGACAGCCCCGAAAACCGTATAGTTCAAAAACTGCGGACACAGATTTACTAAGCCCGAGGTAAGGGTAATAGACCAGCGCCTTATTCCTTCCCAGCATCGCCCATATCAGGTAAAAACGAACTTGCACGGTGCCCCCTGTGAAAAAACTTGGGAAAAAATGAATAACAAAACCCGCTCAGGGGAACGGGACCAAGGCCAACTGAAGGTCTTCAGAAAAGAAACGGGGAATGGAAGGGTGAAAAAAAGGATGGCTTCAAGGACGAAAGACGGAATTCAAAAGAGGTCTCACGGACAGGAAGATCCACCACCAAAGGAAAGGTTGACAAAAAAAGAAAAGTGAACCAACTGCAAAAAGAGGGTAACATCGCAAAAAAAATAAAGCACTTGAAAACCCAACGGTACCTGGGGAGGAGAAAAAATCAAGCAAGGGGAAAACCTCAAAAAACAGCCCGCCACACTCCAACAGCAAGCCCACGGCCGAGCAATAAGGAAACTGAAAAAGGAGGAAAAACAAAGAAAGACAGGAAAGTAAAGTTATTAAGCAAACCAGTGTTCACTTAAACCGCACGGGAAAAAAAAAAAAAAGAAAAGGACGTGTCAGAGGAAAAAAGATGCAAAAAGACAAGAACACCCGATCGAAAAAAAACCAAAACAAACAAAAGTGCTCCATTGGGACTTAATAATCTACGGCCAGTTGGCTTCTCGGTGTTGGCATTCCGACAGGAAGGAGAAGAAGCGGTGCTGTGGGGAAAACCAAATATGAAAGTCCACGAGCTGATTAGGGGGGAAGGGAAGTGTGGTGAAGTATACCCTGACAAGCCTGAAAAAGAAACCCGACCATTCAATGTTGGGGGGGAAGAGTGTCAAAACGCAATGGATAAAATTAATAATGAGAGTGGAGAGACTATCAAAGGACGAAGGAAACCTCAAGGCCACCGGGGGGGGGGCCTGAAATAGGTGCTTTGTTGAAAAAAACCCCGTGGTTCATTGGGGGGGGGGTGCACTTCAAACAAAAAAATCAAATCTTATAGAACCAGGAGGGGGGAAGAGAGCCCCAAAAAATCAATCACTGAAGTCGTCGAAAAATGGGCAGGTGTAACCCCAGGGGTTGGGGACTTTGGCAAGTAAAAGGCAGGTCAAAAAGGGAAATGAGAGAAACAAACAGTAACTTGGACATAAGAAAAAAAAAACCCACCACAGAAAAAGAAAAAAGCACTAATTAACGAAACCGGAAGGAGGTACTGATGAGAGAACAGTGTATTAGTCTTTATAAGAGGTAAAAACTAGGGGGAGATAACAGGCAAGACTGGGGTAATGGGAGGAACTGGGAACAAAAAACAAAACTGGAAACCACCACAAGTGACAGGCAAAGACGGGGGACAGAGGGGTAAAGCACATCATGACTGTGACGAGAGAGAGTTATTCTGGAGGAGGGTCGGCAACCAGGGGACCAGGAAACAGTGCGGAGGGGACCACTGAAGTTAGTTGGCGTTCCTGAAGGACAAGATGGGGTAGGGCGGGGGTCGAATGAGAGATGCAATTAAATAGGACGTGAAGAAATGATGTTACTAGTAAATGGAAATCTGGGGGGGGGCGGACATGTCCTCGTTTAAAGTGGGAGTGGGCTTTTTGTGATTTGGAAGTGGGGGAGAAGGGGCAAAGGGTGAATCGGCGTAGTTCACACACACTATTTTGTAGTTCCCCCGGCAGGGGTTGGCGTAAAAAGGGGAAAGGTGGGACGGATGGCAAAGGGGGCAATCCTATCTGGAAAAGGGAAGGTGAGAAGGAAGCGAGGGGGCCAACAGGTGGGAAGACGGTTTTCGGGGGCCTCACACCACCAGGATCAATCAAAGGAAGGGCAGACACCAGTCGGAGAACCTAAAAAGAAACAAACCACCAAAAACACATAGGGAAGCCAACACTGGGGCAGTAACAAGGGGAGAACATGGTTCGGCAGGTCTAAGAAAAAGCTACGGGGGGTGGTTCAACATTTCAGGGAATAAAAAAAAAAGAAACCGGATGAGAACCATCTCTAGGAGAAGGACTGAAAAAAGGACCTGGAAAGTGCCTACCCAAAACTTAAGACAGATTTCCCAAGACAGTTTGTGGAACCAGGAGGGAAGGGTGAGGATGGGTTTCAGTGACTTTCAAGTAGGTCACCGGAAGCGGGTGGAAGGTGGGAACTGACGTTGAAAAAACGAACTGACTCGGGGGGCGGGCGAGAAAGGGTACAGGTAGGGCAGAACGGGAACAGAAGGGCATGCCTGGGGGGGGAAGCCGGACGTAAACTGCCCTTTGGTAAAAAGCGTACCCAAAGGAAGCGGGGATATTATAACAAAAAAAAGGAAGTCTGTCATTTCAGAACTCAAAACCAGCCTTGGTTTGTTGTCGGAAAGTGAGAACGGTCTTACCCCTGATACTTACTTAACGAGACGTCGATAGTAGAGCCCCCCCCACCCCCTTCGGTAAGTAGGGGGAAATCGGGCCCAGAAAAAATTGATATTGTGGCTTTCATGGTATGATAAGGCCCCTGTAAATCATATTGTTTTCCCCATGAGCAGTTGTAACCAGCACCAGCCAAATGTGGAGGGGGGCGGAGTTTCGTGGTGGACCTGGATGACCACGGGGTAACCACACAATCCAACACGGGAAAAAGGGGGAAACGTTCAAGAGCTCTCAAACAAAAACCAGGGAGGGAATGATTGGACGAAAATTAAAATAGATGTATGCACCGGGGGCAAAGAGCAACTTGTGACCATGTCACAAAGCTTGTCAAATACAATTAAGACCACTAACTACGACTATCCAGGATGAGTGTGCCTGGACAAAAAGAACCATTTAGAACAGGAATTACAACTACAAAAGGTGAGGCGAGCTGCCAACTAAAAAACAAAAGTATATGTGCCTATGGCAGACTACGTCCTCCAGAAGGGGGAGTAAATTACTTGGGAGGGAATCTTGCCGGCCGAAGTGGACATGGGGGGGGGGGGGGGGGGAACAAAAAAAGGAGTACGCAAAGAAGGACTCGCATCATAGATTTGCCGAAGGAGCGCAAAGTGCCTGTCGGAAGTAAAAATTCCAACTTCAAGATAACCTTAACAGACAATCATTTGAAAAAGGGGCTCGGGGCCGCCAAGTGAAGGGAGTTTTCCAGAAGAAAAGGGCAACATGGAAACAAACGACTGAACAGGGGGGGAACCGAAACAATAGCCTCGCCGAAAAAAAAGGGGAAAACCTCCTTTGGTAAGCCGGTCATGTTTCGGGTCTCCCGGCCCGGACAGGTGGTCGGGTGGAGCAGAACGACCAGGGTCCAATCCAGCCGGGGGACCTGGAACAAGGTGCCCCCACAAACTCCGACGGCGTCAGCACGCCGGACCAGAGGAAGAACAGAGGTTAAAGAAAAAAAACATGGAGCAGACGAGTTACCCGCGTGAGGGGGGGGGGGAACGAAAAGGCATTGGGGCGTGTGAGCAAGAACGGGGGCAAGTCCCCCCGCAAACCAACAAAAAAAAGAAACCGCCCGCGCCGGAGGAAAGAGAAGAAACACTCACCGGGAAAGAGACGTCCGTCCAACCAAGGCCCCTAAGCCAATGCTGGACTCCACCGCCGGGCACGAACCAAAAACAACACCTTACAAAAGAAAAAAAAAATCAAACGCAGAACCGGGAGAAAAACGGGTAAAACTACCAAGACCACATCCGTCAACAGGGGGAAAAACGTTTCGCCTCACAAAAAAACTCAGTGAACAGAATCAGACTAAAATTTGAAGCATTTCGGACCAAACATAACAAGCAATACCCAACGAAGAAAAAGCGAGTGGAAACAACGGACCGGTGACGGGTGTGAGGAACACTCGCCCGAAGAAGAGCAGGAAACAATAAGAGGTGGAACCATCTGGAACGTCCAATGCAGGAAGTTGGGGGGCACCCGGTTGTAACAAGGTCCACAGGGACCCGACTTCAGATAGCCAGACAGAAAGGCTAAAAGTCCGAACAACGACCGAATGCACGGTCTGCGGGAAGAGGCGAGAGGGGGTTGGGGGATCATACGAAAAGGGGGATCTTGGGAAGAGGGGGCACAGAAGTCAAGTTCGGGTTTTATAGCAGTAAAAGGGGGGGGGGGGGACGCAGAAGAAAATCAAGCCTCTTGGATGAAAGGGTAGGTAAGGAAGGGTTGAGAAAGAGGAGGAGGGGGGGATGGTGAGGGGAGATGGAGAAGAGGGGGGGGGGGAGGGGGTAGGTAAGGGGAGAGATAGGGGAGGGAAGGAGGTGAACAGGGGGGGGGGGATGGGGAAGTGGGGTGGGGCGGGAGGAGAAGAGGAGATGGGAGCGGGTAGAAGGGGGGGGTAGGAAGAGAGTAAGGAAAAGATTTGGCGATGGAAGAGCAAGGGAAGTAGAGGAGGAGGGGGGGAAGGGGAGGAGGGGGTAGTGGGAGGATGAGGGAGGGGAAGGGAAAGGTGTAATGAGAGAAGTGGGGGGAGTCGGGTTTTGGCGTGGGGAAAGGGTACGGGGGGGGGGAAGAAAGAGAAAAGGGTGGGGGAGGGGAAGACGGTGGGAGAGGAGTAGGTGGGAGGGGGGGGGGAGAAGTGAGGGGGGGGGAGGTGGTAGAGCAGGAGGGTAGGGGGGGGGGGAGGGGGGAGGGGAGGTTGGGAGGGGGGGAACAGCGTAGCGGGTAGCGGGTGGGGGTGGGGCGGGACTGAGGAGGGGAGGGGGGTTACGGTGGGGGGAGGGGGAGGAAGAGGGTGGGAGATATGGTGGAGGGGAGAGGGTGAGGGATCAGAGGCAGGGGGGCAGTTGTGGAGAGTAATTAGAGGGAGGGTCAAGGGGGATGGGGGGTGGAAGGGGGAGGGGGGAGAAAAGGGGAAAGGGTGGGGGGGCATAGGGGGAGTTGCGGAGGGAACTGGCGAAGAGGAGAGAATGGGGGGGTGGAAGAGATCGGGGGGGGGAGGGGGTGAAGGGGTGGGGAGGGAGAGAGATTGAGGGGTATGGTAGGGGGAGGGGTGGAAGGGAGGGATGTGGAATGAGGAGGGGAAAGGAGGCGGGGGGGAGGGGGGGGGATCAGGGGGGTAGGAGGAAAAAGAGGTGGGGGAAGGTGAATATATAGGCGGGCGGGCAAGGGAGGAGGGGTGGTGGGGGGGAGATAGGTGGGTGTGGGAGAGAAGAGGGGGGATGTAGAAGAGAAAAGGGTGGGGAATGAGAGGGGGGAGACGTGTAGGAAGTAGGGAAGGTGGTGCTGAGTATAGGGGATGGGAGAGATGGCGAAGAAATGGAGGGGAGGGGGAGGGAGGCAGGGAAGGGGGTTGTGGGGGGGAGGGAGAGAGAAGAGGTGGGGGGGGGGATGGGAAAAAGAGGAGAAAGGTAGTAGATGAAGAAGGTAAGGGGGTAAATAACGGGGGGGAAGAGGAGGGGGTGGGTGAGGGATGAGGGGGAAGGTGGTGGGAGAGGTTGAGGGAGGGAAGGGGGAAGGGGATGTCTAAGAAGGGGGGGGATGTGGGAGGGAGGACGGCACAGGGGGTGGTGCAAATAAGGGGGAGGGGGGGGGGAGAAGGAAGGTTGAGGGGGAGGGGAGGAAGGAAAGGGGATGAAGAGAGGCAGGATATGAGGGAGGGGGGGAAGATGTGAGGAGGGGGGGGGTGGAAAGGGTACTTAATGGGGAGGGGGGGGCGGGAGGAATGGATGGCGGGAAGAAAGGAAGAGGGGAAAGGGGAGAGGTGCGAGAGGAGGGGGGGGAGGCAAAGATAAGAGAGGAGGGGGAGGGGGGGGTGGGGGTAAGATGAGAGAGTCTAAGGGGGGAGGGAAGTGGGGGATGAAGGGGGACGCAGGAAGAACTGTGTGAAGATAGAGGGGGCGCAAATGCATATTCGAACGAAACTCTTGGGTAGGTACTGTCCGGGAAAGCCTGTTGCTATACAGTGACTGTTTGAAAGTTAAACTTAAAAACTGGGTTATTGGTTTGTAAGAAAGCAACATATTAACTCTGACCTGGCACCACGCAGGTACAGAGGAAAGGTCGGTTGCAGTCTCTGCACAATCTCATAGGGCTTTATGAAAAAGAGTTCCCAAAAACAAATGAGGATGAGGCTGGGAAAGGCCCTGAACTCAACACACTGAAGTGCCTAAGAAAAGACTTCATGTCCCAAAGGATGGGCGACCAAGAACGAATCGAAAGATGACTGGAAAGGCAACACATGAGAAAACTGAAGGAGAGAGTGCAAAAACCCAAGCACAATCTAGGGGGAGTGTCACTGGTTAGCGGGGCGGGGGGCTTGGGGGCAAGTTTCAACTGAGTTGGCCGCGGAAAAAAAAAAACAAAAGAGCATGGCGGTGTGGGTTGAACGGCGGTATCCTGGAATTGTGATGAAGACTGTCGGACCGAAGTGAAAATTGTTCCCCCAATAACGAGGAGGATCATTGTGCGTAAGAATTTAAAGAAAAAAAACCTAATGGCGGAGATGGGGGCTGGGTGCTTCTGGCTGAGAGTAAAACGGAAGGAAGCTCCAGGCTAACTGAGAAAAGGCAGGGCTTTCCGAGCCAAGGTCAAGGTCTGGTACAAGGGACGTTTGGGAGGGAGCTTGAAGGAAAAAGGGAAGACGCAAAAAGGGTACTCGGAACAAACTTCGGGATAGCCGCAAAAAAAAATTCGACAGAAAGGATAGGAGAAGCATGTGCCTGGTGAACCGGTCGGCGCGGAGGAGGGGGGAAGGGGAGGGGGAAACCGGGGAATCAGCCGGGCAGAGAAGGGGAAGACGATGCCAACAGGTTTCTAGTTAAACCCAAAGACGGATTATTTTACAAGCCTTCAGCACGTGGAAAGGGTGAGGGGGGGGGGAAGTGCTTGAAAAGGCGAGAAGACTGTTCTCCGACAAAAAACCAGGGGGTTGACCCTAAAGAGAGCACAAGCCAACAGAGAAGGGGTGGAAACGATCCTTGGGGGAGGAAGGGCACGAAGAGGCCGGGGGGAACTCTTAAGCTGGAGACCAAAAACGGGAGGCCTTGCCGGGTTTCACGGGCGGGAAAGCCAAATTCGGGCCACAAAGAAGGCATCCCCCGCATTCCTCGGAACATGAAGACCGGACAAATAGCCAATTGGTTAACGAAACCTGCTTATGGGTGGAAAGCGAACTACCGGTCCTCAAAAGACGAAACCGACGGGTGTGATGGCCTTCCTCCCCAGAGGAAAAGCCCGCGACAGAGGGGAAAATCAGGGGAAATGAGTCTCAACAAAAAAAAAAACAGGGAATGAGGAAAAAAGAGAATGGGAAACGATCACCTCAGCGAGAGACCAGGGCCCAAGGAACGATGCCGGCCAATACAACACGCTGGAAAAGAAAGGGGGTGAGACAAACGGCGACCAACTGGCACATAAAGAAGAGTGGGCCCTTAACGGGGATGTGGGGGAAGGCGTTTCCAGTGGGACGAGGGCCCGACTCGGTACCTAAAAAAACGAAACACTAAGAGGGGCCCCGCATCCCAAGCCCAACTGAAAATGCCACCCTCCCATCGGGGAAATTCGACCCTCAAGCAAATGTTCACTGCTTCAGAACTGCGGCCACAAGGAAGAGGGGACCCTCGAGACGTGGCAAATGACGCAGAGGGGGAGGTCACGGTTTCAGGGTCGTTCTTCGCCAACAGGACCCGGAGAGAAAGGACAAAAAGTACAAAAAAAACAACAGACCACGGAAAAAAATCGCCCTGGGGCCGGGAAGAACGACAGAAAACAGTTACAGGGCAACACAACTTCAGGAAAGTTACGTGGAACGTAAAAAACCCCGCCTTCTCCCCACGGGGCTTACTTAAAGGCCAGGACAGGGTCCCCCGCTCCACCCCCCGCCGCCGAGAAATTGGCCCGACACCCTGCGGGAAAACGTATAAACGGACTGTTCCGAAATGGCAGGCCCCCGATAATTACTGTTAAAACGAGTCCCTGCATCAAACCGGACGCATGCAATATAACGCACACAACGAGAAGGGCCCCAGACCAGGAAATGCGCGACTCTCTCACAACCGTCAAAAAAGGTCTTGCAATCGCATCATCCGTGAAACGCCTTCAAGCACAGAAAACGAAAATCTAATACATGAGTCACAAGAAGGGCAAAGAATCCTACCTACTCGGGAGGGACAAAAGGGAAACTTCCTGGCACGGAAAAGGTATTGACAGGCACCAATCAGAAAAAAAAAGGGGCAAAATTAAAAAAAAAAAAGCGGGGAGTTTTCGAGACAAGTCCAGGCAAATGGAAATCACCACAGCGACATACATTCAAGAAACCCTGGAAGGAAACAGGCTGGGGATCAAAGGGGATGAATAGACAATATAAGTCATTGGGGTGGTTTTCGCTTGTGGTTGGGGGGCCTTAAGTAGAGAAGGCGGTATTGTCGCCAAGCGATGGGTGTAAAAAAGGAACCGAGTCTGGAGAGGCCCTGCTTCAGGGGGGGAGGTAAGAAGGAAAAAAAGCAGCATCCGCCAAGGGCAAGTTTTGGGACAGAATCAAAACCAAATGATCAAGGAAGATGAGATGGGGGGGAAAGCCAATGCAAACGAATCCGATCCAAAAAAAAAACCAGGAACCCGGGGGTTGTTGACTGAAGGTAGGGGATTGAAAAAAGACACCACATGGGTTCAGGTAAACACTGTCAATCAACATCAAGAAAAATATGGGAGACAGGGAGGGGCGCCGGACAGCACAAATCACAAAAAGGTCGGTAGAAGAGGGCAATTAAAAGAGTAAAAAACCTTTTGCATTCAGGCCCGTCCAGAAAGAGGGGGAAAACCAACGAAAGAAAACAGGAAAACGGAAACGGAGGGGCGGAGCGTCAATAAGAAGTTTAAGTTCGAAAAAAGTAAGGCTGTCTTGGCGCCGAAACAATTGAAAGTACGGTCCGTTAAGCTGTAAAAGGACGGGGAAAAATGGAACAGCTTGGCCAATGGCAGGAAAAGAGTGGGGCAACAAGACAACAAAAAAAAGGACCACGACAGGTGCCTCAGGCTTCCTGAGGATCGATTTAGCCGAATTTGTGATGAGGCCAGATGGAAGTGTCCCAGGTCCCAGGGCGGAAGGGGCCCTGAAATTTGGAGAGTTCCTTCTTTAGGGTAGGGGGAGTGGTGGTCAGCTGGTCAGGGAGTCAGATAAGTTCCGGAAAAAGGTCGCTTGGAGGCTGGTGATTACGCGGCCACGGAGTTGGACGGGTCCATCGGTCACGCGGTGGTGGATTTCGGTGGGAAAATGGGTCGTGGGTAAACAGGGGGTGTGGCCGACTGAGTGGACTCTTTGAATTCGTGAGGGGGCGGCAGGGGGGGGGGGGGGGGGGGTCGGCCCCGCAAACGTGGAGTCCCAGAAGTGGGAGGGAGGGGCCGGGGGCAGGAATAGAGGGGGGGGAAAAACGGTGTGAGACTCTACTGGGCCGCGGGGAGTGGGTCTTTTGTGACCGGGCCACCACCGCACGTTAAAGATGCACTATAAGACATGGACGGGGCAGGCCCCACTCTAAGCGGACAGCCAACCTAGTGCTCACAGTGGAGATTGGAAAAAGACACTCATTGGATGAACACTGGCGCCGTAAAGCTTACCAGGGGGTGGGTCAGGTACGGTGGGGATATAAAGTTCAGGTTAATAAGAAAAACGAACCTAGGCCAAGTTCCTGCAAGTTGCTCGTGAGAACACCAAATAACAGCCACGGTTTAGAGACGGGCCCTTTCAGAGAATACGTACCCCGGGGGACGACCAAAATTAGAGGGTGGGCCACATGCTTCTCGTGTTTTTGAAGGGCTTGAAGTAGAGGTGACGGGGTGACATGGCTTGGAACGAAGGGTCAACGGGGGAGAGGGACCAGTTAAGGTATGTCAAACAGTCTCCAGTCAAAACTGGGCAGTGAAACCCAGGCAGAGACATCACGTGCATACGCAGGCGGCAAGAGCAATAAAAAGAGAACAAGCGGGCAATAGTCAGACTTTGGAGAGCCGGGTGTCCAGGTACACAGGCCATGCACACAAAAAGTTTTTAGGCACAAAAAGCGCCCAAGCGCCCTCGGCGTAGCCTGAATCGCGACTAAGCAGATGGGGCGTTTGAGGGTAGCGCCAAGCGATCATCTTTCCTTCAGGAAAGGGCCATACCAACAGCAGGGAAAGCGGGGGAGTGTGACTTTGTCCGTGAATTAAAATGAAATACCTTGTATGGCCAAAGGGCCACTCCTCGCTCCCAAACACAACAAACAACAAGTAGGCTGAGTGTACATATAAGGAGTCTGGCCCGTGGAAATCCCGTTTCTGGCCAAGAGGGGTTCATCATGGGACCAAAACAAAAAAGCTGAACCGGCTGGTTTGACGGGGGGGAACACCGAAAGCCATTGCACAGAAAAATTGATCGCGGTGGCCAAGGGGCAACCCAAACGCACAAAATCCTGAGGAAGGGGGCACACTGAGTTCCAGACTTACGACGGCGGGCTGAAGACTAAGCAAGGGGCAGGGCCGCCTTGCAGGCCCCACACCCGGATGAACAAGGGACGCAGCGCTCTAGAAAAGCTGCCCGCCTGCGCAAACAAACTGGCAGTCCAAATCTGGCACGCAGGAAGTTATAAAAAGGACCCACCCGGAAGACAACTGGGGACGGGAATAGGACCCACGGGAAAGTGCCGTTCCCAAGGTCAACCTGCAAACCGCTAAGGCAGGCCTCAACCAAAGTAAAAAAAAACGACCCAGAAAAGCCAATCCACAAGAACGGGTCCACACTTAACCTGAAACCAGACCAGGGTACTTCTCAACGGCCCGCATGTGTCGAGTGCTATCACAGGGCGACCTTCAACAGCGGGAGAATTAAACACGGTCCACTGGGGGGCACCAAAAAGAAGAAGCCGCCGGGAAGAAAAAAAAAACGCTAGGTCACATCCAAAAAACGGTACGCCAGACCGGGAGCAGAGAGGTCGCGAACACTAGGGAACGCCCAATGAATTTGATGAAGGGGAGACCAGGGAGAGGGAACGCACAAGCACAGGAATCAGTCGGGGCAAAACGGTATCGAACAATACAAATCAAGACTCCGACTACCAACAGCAGTCGATAGAAGCTGACGAAAAGAAACCCTCAAGGAAACGACACCAGAACACCGAAGGATCAAACCGAACTAAAGTAAAGGACGCTCCATTTACAAACACAAAGACCAAAAAAGAAGGTCCACCAAGCAGGGAAAGGCCTCAAAATCAAAAGCCTGGGGACCATACTCTACGGCAAGATTTAAAAGGGAGTCGAGCCCAGTGACCTCCTACAACCATAAAAAAAAATTTGGGAGTGACTCAAGGGGAAGGGGGGAGGAAAATTCAAGGGGGGGGCCGCAAAGAAATTCGCGAAAAGGTCGATGAACCATCGTGCGTCCCTGCCCGCATTTGGGACAGGGGGGGGGGGACCGTAACGCCCAATGACCCTCTTGGGGTACCACCCCAGGAGCTACTCTACGGCACAAACTCTAAAAACGACCACGTAAAAAAGAACGGGGGGGTCGACGCCAAGAACGAAAAAAAACCTAAGGTTTGTAGAAAGAAACTAACCTTAGCAGTGGGGGAGAAACGGCACATAAAGCCGGGGTGCAGTTATAAAGAAAAAGTCAGGAAGGAACGAGAAAAAAAAGGGAAAAACCATACTGGAAGCAAGATGAGCAGACCTCACTGGTGAGGGGGGTCAAGCAAAAAAAAAAAACAAACCTGGTGATTTACAAATGATTGGGGGGGGAGGGACACATGAAAAAATGGGGAGGGGGTTTGAAAAGCAAACCAATACAGCAACCAACCGTGGGAAAGGAATCGTGAAAAAAGCCTTGGGAAAATCATGAATATTATTTTCGAATGAATAAACCCAAAAAAAAGAATGATGGAGGAAAATGTGTCAGGGGGTCTACGCAAAAAAAACTGTGAGAGGCAGGATCCAGTCGGTCAACAAGAAGAGCCGGGCTGGGACATACCAGAGAAGAAATCCAAAAGAAATATGTAATGCAAACAGGAAAACGGCGTTATGATAATGGGTCGCAATAGCGGGGCAGCTGTGGACGGGTGGGGATGCTGGGTCTGGCATCATGGATTGGGCCTGCGACCACGAAGTGAGGGTTGGTTGAAAGGCGTGTGGGTCACAAGGGGTGTCGTGGAATAACTGTCGGGGCAAGAAACGGGGACCCGGTCCCGAACCCTCCGGGGGGAGGAAAGAGTGCTGAACGAGGACGCCACTGAGAAAGACTGGGAGTGCGCTGGTGAAAAGGCTGGAAAGGCCAATGATACGAAAATGCAAGACGGCAGCAGGACTTAGGAGCTGGGGTCGACGCGGCAGGTCAGCTTGGAAGAGAGGGTGGGAAGGAAGCAGGGATAGGCAAGGCAAAACGCAGTGACATCCCAAAAGTCGTGCGCAGGACGCAAACGGCAGAAAGCACCCGTAGAAGAAAAAGGAAAGGGAACCGGTACGGCGCGGGGGAAAAGGGGGAACTAACGGCGCCAATTAAGCAGCGGAAGAGAGCCTGGAAAGAACTATGTCAAGTGGGGGGTAGAATGACCCGGGACTAGAGGACTGGGTTCAAAGTATCCCTCCCGGACCGTCGTTGTAACAAAAAGTTTGGCGTTACAATGGACGGAAAAGGGCCTTGGGGCGCAGACAGAGAAAAAAAGACACCAAGTGACGACAGAGAGCCGGACCAGGGACTATGGTACACCGAGGTAAGGCAAAAAAAAAACGCTAGAAAGGCCACCTTGCTTTCTAAACGGGACAAAGAGTGGAGAGACCTGGGGAAAAGGGGGGCAGGGCGTCTGGCCCCACTGTCGGGCCGAAGGGGAGCAAATCCTAAAATACCGCGACCGGAGAAAGGAAGGCCACCAAAAAATCCCCGTTTTAAACAGGCCAAAAGAAAACCCTCTTGCTGTTTCGAATCTCTGAGTACGACCGGTCTCCCTGCAAGTGGTGGAGGCGACAAAAGGGAGGACACACCGCCGCCCCACAGGATCAGGGTCAGATCTCTCAAACAAAAAAAAAAAAAAACGCAAAGGAGTAGAAAGAGATTCCCCGATCAAAAACAAAGCGCGCGAAGGGGCAACCAAGCTAATCCGTCCAATCACAAACCGTCGTAAAGAAAACCCTGTGAGCACCAGGGCAGAAGGCTTGGCAAGACACCAGCGTGGACAAAACGTTTAAAAAAAAAAGTGGTTGTGCCAGTGAGGTTCAAGTGGGGGCGACACCGGAGACGGGAGGCTGAAAAACCAGCAGAAGGAGGACCCCCTCGCACAAAAGTCACGTGGGAAAAGGTCAGAGCCTCAATCGTTTACCGTCCCCGAACAGCACGGACCACAGGGAATGCCACTGGTTCTTCCACTTACGAATTGAAACCCATACGGAGGAAAGGGGCAATTAAGTGGTCGGGGGTGACAAGGGTTTTATGCGAACCAAGGGCCTCGAAAAAAAAAATCAGCCATTGAATACAAAGAAAACTCGGAATCGCGGTGGGGGGGGGGGGTGTTCGCTGTAAAAAAGAACAACTCAAGTCCCGGGGGGGCACACATCGACCCATAAAAAAAAGACGTCACCATTCAAAGTGAAACCCGAACCGGTAGGGTCCCGGGCCGAAGTTTTCCCCCCGGGCTCCCCCCGCCCACTACAGTGAAAAGGGGAAAAGGGATTTGCCTTAGAAACGGCTGGGGACCAACTACGATGGGCTGCCAGAAACGAGTAAATAAAGGGGGGAAGAGTGTTCCCGGAGCTTCAAGGCCCGCTAATAAAAAGATCCCCTCCCACAAATAAGACTGATGAAAGAAACCGGGACCTGCGCGGAAAGACTGCAAAATCACCTGCCAAACAGGGTTCATTACGAAAAAAGAATCAGGGAACAGACATACCAACAGCAGCACCCAGAAGGCCACAAAACAACGCAGCGGGAAAGGGAAAGAAATCAAGGGGAAGCGACAGAGGGAGGGTAAAACCGGTTCAACGTTCAAAAATAAGGGGTTACATCACCATACGCCCTGCAAAGGCCAACTTAAACCAACCCTCAAACGGCGGGTCGCACTTCAGTCAGGGAAGAATACCCAACAAGCAGAGAACAAGTCAGAAATAACAAGATACGTGCGTTGTGAATAAGTGAAAAGGGTAGGCATTGGATTCGTTGGGGATGAGACTCTGATTTTCCCTTCAGGGCAGAGGGTGGGTTTGCATTCAGTAGCTTATAGAGAGTTGCTTTTAGAGTTGGTCAAACCAAAAGCAATGATGATTGGACCGATAGGAGGAGGCCCACTGCACACCTCAAGTGGAATCCTGAGAAACAAATCAAAGAAATAACTAAGCAATTTGGGGCCATAGCCTCCATGAACATATGGGAGTTTGCATAACCGTGCAAACTCCAAAGAAGACCATGGGAAGGTGGGGGAAGGATAAGGGTGACTGTTTGAAAAAAACAAAACGGGTCAAAATGGGGGGGTTAAACTTGAAAAAGCAATGTTGAAGAGTAAAAAGGGAACGCTCGCAGCCCTACCGAAGGAGGCCGTCTAAATGAAAGGGGTGGCAGCACGGGCTTGGAACTGTAATTCGGGAAAATTCAAAAGGAATGAGAGGGACAAGAAACGGAAGGCCGTTCTTTAAAGCATCAAAATTCCAATAGAAGGCACTTGAGAAGTGCAGGAAAAAAAAGGGGTAGGGGCTGTCCTGTCGCGACGAAAAACTAATACGGAGTAGATGTAGCAGAGGGAGGGCGAGAAAGGGAAAGCGTGAGGGGGACGGAATTTGGACCACAACTGCCCAAAAACATTGCACGACAGGACGGTAAAATAAACCGCTGGGAAACACCTCGAACTTGTTCAAACGGGAAAAAGGAAAGGAAGGACGGAATGGGTACTGGCCCAGGCCAGGCATGACACTTGGAATTTCCTTCAAAGTGGTTGGGTAGGAGGGGGGGAACAGGGGGAAGCAGAAATGCCGTGAAAATCTTGGCGAGGGCTGGAATAAAGAGGGAAAAAAAAATAGATTGAGGCAAAAGGGACGCGGTGTGACGGCTTGGGGGTCAGGGTGCGGGTAAGAAAAATGGGGGAACCAGGGGGGGGGGGTGAAGGGGCCGCGGGGGTATCTTCGGTGTGAAAAAGAAGGGTTTCGCCACCGCGTGAGAAACCCGCCAGTTGGGAGATGGGGCCACCCTGGAAGGGAGGAACCTGGAAAATGGATGGGGAGCCTCGAATGGACCTGGGGCGAGTTGGCTTGGGTGAGTGCGGGAAGGAAAATTCTAAAAAAAAAGACCCCGTAAGTTACTTCACTCGAAACAACGAATAAACGGAAAAAACCGGCTCGATTCCCAAAAAAAGGTCGTAGTACCGAGGGATGAAATTCGCAGGCTTGAAAGGGAAACTCGGTCTTGGTGTACAAAAGCCAGGTCAGATAAAGACTGGAAAAAAGGGAAATGTCGCGGTAAAATCAGAAAGAACAAAGGAAGGGCCGGGCGACAGGACAGAAGACCGAGGGGGGTCCAAAGGAAAGTGTACCCGACGGGGGGGTGCTGACGGGAAGGGTGGGCGGTCTTGCCGGTAGCGGTGTGAATTGTGGACCGTACGTGAACTCCGGTTCGTGGGGGGAGGCGATACAACGGACCCCAGAAGGGCCAAGAAGTTCTCAACGTCATGCAGGGTGGCAAAGGCCTAACCGGCCCCACAGGACGGTTGGCACTGCAGGCGGCATAGAGCGAGGAGTCCAAGGGGGAGCAGCAGGGGTTCAAAGGGTCCCACGCAGCATAAGACAAAAAAAAAACAAATTAGAAAAGAATCCTAGCGGCCAGCCGGAGGCACAGAATATTCAAACGGACAAAATTCAATTTGAGGGGACTTAAGCGAACCCACGGACAACCGAAATTCCAATCTGGTTTCCATTGGGTCGTTCGAACACACATCAAGAACGCACGGGGGGAGAGTTTCTGGGGTCTTGTATGAACACAAGAAAATTGGGGAAAAGCCAACACGTATTTGCGCCCGTGAA
>Ga0179593_1509941_pt1 | contig 19126 bp, 22 predicted proteins | sample CZODoug2_1_08_16_FD_185931 | JGI IMG/M metagenome (GOLD analysis project Ga0179593, IMG submission 185931) | Vadose zone soil fungal communities from Angelo Coast Range Reserve, California, USA - CZODoug2_1_08_16fungal (PacBio error correction) | ecosystem: Environmental > Terrestrial > Soil >...
AGAAGAGGGAGGAGCGGAAAACGGAGATCAGTGGCGCGCAGCTCCAGGGGTTGAGGGAAAGGTCTTTCGACTCGGGGAGGAGGATTTCGGGGATGCCTTCCAGGGGATGGCTATCGAGAACGGGGGCTCGCACCGCGGGCGGGCTAAAAGCAAAGCTCCTCAGGGGAGGGGAGAAGACTAGACATAGGGAGCAAAAAACGTAGCGTTGGCGGAAAGAGGGGCGGAGGAAAGTTTCGTGCTCTTTGGGACAGCCATATTGCGTCTCAGTTCTCAAATATCCCGGGAGCTGGGGGGCAAGAAAAGCGGATAGGGTAAGACTTTACTCAAAGGAAAACTGAACGTTGGCTGATCTTAACCGCGGCGGGGTCGAAAGGGAGAGGGGACCGGCACTAAGGGGGGAGCCCCAAGAAAACGGACTCAGTCGGCAGCGAGCCGCAGCTGGACGAAAATAGGTTATGAGTGGAAGAAAAGAGAACTAACTTAGGACCTGAGGGTAATCCTCTACATTGCGAACAGTCCCCCAGGGACTCCAGACCCCTCTCAGGAGAAATGTGGGTCAAATGGGTTAGAAGGGTTCCCGGAATAATTCAAGAGAAAAAAGTCTTACGGGCACCATGCGCGGTCGGGAAGAAATCCTGTGGGAAAGGGAGACCAGGCCCCAAACGCAGAAGAAAAATATGTCTCGTATCGCGGGGAATCATAGCGGAAGTCAATCCTAAACGTGGGGGAGAGCGCGGTTCCTCTAATCAAAGAAAACATCGACTCTGGGGAAACACGAATAAAGACTCAGGCCTTTTCTAAACCGAAGAAAAGGCATCGGAGGAGGGAGAGGAAAACAGTCGATTGGGGGGGGGGAAGGACTGGGAGTGGGTGGAGCGAAGGAGGGTGAGCCTTATCAAGGAGTGGGAATATAGAAATTTTTCTTATCTGCTTCTTCTAAACTGTGAGAGGGGAAAGGCCAAGATGGAGCGATGCGGAACGGAGCACTGGACTGGGCCGGGGGGTGATTAATACCAGAGTAGAAAGGAAGAAGCTGAATACACTGAAACAGTCCTCGGGAGTTATCAGAGGGGTCGGGAAGGAGCAACGCACGAGGGGAGGCTGCCGGAGCGTGGAGGGAGGAGGAGGGCGTCGCGACAAGTTTACATAAGAGAGCCGGGCCACCACAGAAAGAGGTGCAAGGTTTTTATGAGCTGAAGGCAAGTGGAGATGTGGCGAAGATGAAGGCAAAAGGAGACGCTCAATGAGTCACGAACGTGAAAAGGAAGCTCGTGTCTTGAAAAGAAGGGGGTATCGCCTCGAGAAAGCATAGACGCTGATCGAATGAGACAGGAAGGGGGACTTCAAGAAAAGAGCTACTGCGTGAACGGGGGTTCAAAAGAAAATAAAAAGAATAGTTCCGACAATCTCACAAGAGAGAATCTACATCGCAGACGAAAGGACTGAGCTTCTCAGCGAGGGGGGAAGGTCTGGGCACATAATGTCGCGTAGTGAAAAGAAGGACGGGAGCGGAACGTAGTCTCTTTGGAAAAGGCAAAAAGGGAGTCAAGGATGTTGCTCGGCAGCGGGAGAGGGAAAGGCAAAGAAACGGGACCTTATGGGGAAAAAAAGGAAACCGAAGCCGCAGCTCAAGAAAAAACCCAGCACCACAGCAGCCAACTCCCACGTGACCTGGGGACGAAGAAGAATCAAAACGGCAGCCAACCAGCATCTCTCTCAAACAAAAAGATAGATGCGGGGGCTTTGCCGTATTCTGGAGGAAGTTTGGCCTGCTGTGGTGGTGCGGACGCGGTTTAGCTTCTCTTCTGTGGGTTAGGAATTTCTCGAATCACGCACCGGGGCCGCTGCCTGGAATCCAGGACTCAACGTATACTGATAAGGAAGAAAAAAAGCTGGGGTTCGCAAAATCCAGTCGTGAACTGCATCCCGAGCAGAGCGGAAAGGAGTTCTTGACGACTGCGAAAGGGCGTGGCCGTTCATACTATGGGAAAAGGTGTCGTAACGCGGCTCGAGAGAAAGAAAATTCACGCCGGAAGATCGCAAGGGGGGTACGTAATCCCGCGCACAAGAACGTCGCAGCATACCCAAGAAATATGAAAAATGTCCTCTTGAAGGAAGCTGGAAACCACACGAAAGAAAGCGTCCGGGCAGCTCTTGGGTGAAATCAAAGCGGGATCTGCCGCCCGTATCGAACCACTGTCGGAAGAGATTACGGGTCACCACCCCGGGGGGTAGGGCAAATCTCCGCAGATAGGCAACGATCAGTTCCGCCATCAATGAGGCACCGGTAGCCCAGAGTGCGTTTGAAAAAGAAAGCAAGAAAAAAAAGATCATAGAACCTATATTTGGGCAAAAGAGAAGGAATCATAGAGTCGGAGAAAGGTCGAGGGGGTTGGATTAGCTCACAATGAAAAAAGCTCCGCTCGCTCACCGGCGCGAACGAGAAAAAGGGGGAGATAAAAAAAATCACTGGAAAAAATATAAAAGCACCGGAAAAACCGCGTGACGGAAGCTCACGCCTCCGCAGTCAACTCGAACACGCTCCACCTCGACGGAACTCGCAACCAGATTTTTTCCTTCGGGGGGAACAGAGGTTTTCTCGGTGGATTCATATGCCGCGCCGGGTCAATCCCCTCACTTCGACAACGTTCGGGGAAAAAGTACGTACGATTCCTCCTCCAAGAGAGAGAGACAGAAGTGGACCTCCTTTTCACTGCGTGGATTTTTCCGAAAAACCTGTGAGATTGTGCATCCCTCTTCATCGAGGCAAGTGGTCCCTTTGAGAAGGTTGTCTCGGGAAAGCAGGACGGGACCACACAACCCATGGCGAAAAAAAAAAAGAACAGAAAAACTGACCGGTGTTTCAAATCCAAGGGGAAAGGGAAGCTACGAGGATTCTCTAAAAGGGAAAAGAAAAGAGGGCCATACTCAAAGGGAAGGATTCAGAAGAATATGAAACTAAATCGGCAGAAGGGAGACGCTTCCGAAAGGGGCTCCTGTCTTTGTGGAAAACAAGTATTAAACTGAAAAAGAGAAAAGAAACCCAATACTCAACAAGAGTCATATAACAGCAAAGTGCTCAAACCTTCTTGCTAGATCGAAAAGGGGCAAAAGCAAGACGCTTTCTCAAAAAAAAGGGAAAGATTGCCTCAGGAGATGTTCGACGAAACTATGGGCTGACACAAAGGAAAAAAAAAAAAGAAAGGCCAGCTCCAACCGGAAAGGAAAGAACGGTACTAATCGAGCCATGGCTCGTACCTTACCCAACGCCCTTGGGGGGGGGGAAGACTCCGACATAAACTTCCTCTTCTCTGGAGAGACAGGGGATCTCGCCCGCGGCATCCCCACAGGGGAGAGAAGGCTCAGGAAAAAAGGGGGGCCGAACTCCCAATAACAGACCGCGCCACGTAGAGCTCATGGAAGGGCGGAGGGCACCGCTCGCGAAGAGCTATCGCTCTCTAGAAAAAAAAAGAGTATTATGAGGAACTTATCTCGCGGGCCTCCGGGGACCCATGCTGCGAATTAAAAAAAAAGAGGGCGCGTCAGATTCTTTACTAAATACAAGAGAGGGGGGGGGGATCTTCCGATTTCTATCTAATCAAGTGACACCGGGTTAATGTTACGAGCTTCCTCTTTCCCCCGGAGGTTTTGAGGGGAAAAAGGGATCGTAAGGGCTCGAGGGGGGGAGCACGACGAAAAGAGGGGAGGATCAAAAATTGATCATTACAAAAGGAACGAAATATTTTCCTCTTCTCATTGAGGAAAAGAAAGCAGTGGTGAGCAAAGGAGGGGAGCTGAGGGGGTTCTATCTCAGCCGGTTGAGCACGCGCGAAGAAAAAGGGTGATACGGCTTCTTTATCGGTTCAAGGGGGACCAAGCCGGAAGAAAAGCGTGAAGAGAATCGTCATAAAACTGAACGCTTTTTCGTAATAGGAACCGAGGGAGATCAGCATCCCTTCCTTCTGCGTTATCCTCGGGGCGCGAACTCCCGAACAAGATTTTCTAAATCCAGAATCAGTAGATGGAGTTTGAACCATGTGTTTAGGGGCCATGTGATCGCTGCCGCAAGGAAAAGGAAAGGCACTTCACGTTCAAAAAACCGGAGAGAGGGGATGGTATTATAATAAAATCCTCGGGGGAAACCCAAAAATTCGCAAGAACTTAGGGAACGCGCGGACGCGGGAAAAATAGGAAGTCCAATCTAAAGTCGTCTCATCTCTTTTGACGCAGGAAGACGTCGGGACCCTCAGAGGAAAACAGGGCAGGACCGAGACCCATCGCCGAGCCTGGATCATCAAAAAGGGAAAGACTGGAATTTCTTTGATCTTTCCTTGCTTGGAAGGGGAGGAGAAGGAGCTTAAGTAGGGAGATTGTGTCCTACGGGAGAATCCTTGGGAGTTAACTTCTTCGGCCGCCGGTGAAAAAAGTTCCTCGGTTCCATGGCAAAAAAAAAAAAAAAAGAATAGGCTTCACTACCAAAGCCGGTTGTGAGCTACTAACGATACGGGGAGTATACTCCTTCAAGCGAGATCGGGGAATCGCGCGGAGGAAATCCAGGGGAAGGTTTTCAAAACGGAAAGGAGCAACGCTTCTGGGAGAAACGGGAAACGCGTGTGGACTGGGAGAATGCGCGGAGGAAAATTGGGGTAAACTCCTCGAGAGAAGATAACACTTCAGGCTCGGGACCTGTGGGTACTCAGAGGGGCGGTGGGGGAGAGGAAAAATCACGAATTTTGCGAACCAAGAGAAGAGGGAATCGGAACGGAACCGAATTGGGGCGAGCAGGCAGTTTCAGAAAGGGGAAGAGAAAGGAGTAGGCTGATCGACTAGGAAAAAGGCGCAACGTCACTACGAGCTACGGAGGGGGGAGATCATCTAGCGAGGGACTAAAAAAAAAAGGCCACCGGAGGGCGGATGAAAGAGGAAGGGGCTCCGGAAAGGTTGTGTGGGGCGGCTGGGGGGGCTTAATAAAAAGAGATCCAATTCTTCCTTGGGCAGTTCCGGGCGAACGAAGTACTGGGGAAAACGGCGAAGAGGAGCGGGATGATTACCAGACCACGTTTCCTCAAAGGGAAGAAAAAGGAGAAGGGTGGGGAAGCAAACCATCTAAGAAAAGGAGGAGAAAAGAGAATCACACCCGTCCCACAGAGCCACAACACAGTGGGGAACAGAAGAAGTAACGGCCACACCATCATCTCAGTCATACAAAAAGGGGAGAGTGCTTGGTTGGCCTTGATCTTCAGGAGGAAGGGAGGGGGGGCTTTGGGAGCTTTGTTATGGGGGGCGGTTGATGGGCTAAATTCTTTTTTGGGAGGCGAAGGGTTTAGTCGACACGGCCGGGGCAATGGCCTTTGCAAGCCACGTGAAGGAAAAAAACCAAGAAACCTGACTCTGCTTTAGCGGACTCGGGAGCCATGCCAGGCCGAAATGCATTCTATTCCACATCTGCAAAAGAAAAGACTGCGCGAGAGCAAAAAGAGGAGGGAAGCTCTGGGAACACTCTCTGACGTAGGAAAAGGGGAGAGGAAGTCCAAGGAACCCTTTCAACGTCGCTCTCAGGGGAAAAGAGCCGAACGTCAGCGCACGATCAGCGAAGCGCACAAGAGGGGTGGACGTAGGAAAGATAAACGCTGCTAGTTCCACACGCGAAGAGGAAAGGGAAGAGGTCATGTTTTCCTCAAGAGGTGACTGAAGCGTAAAAATCTCGGTTCGATATAAAAGGGGGAAAGAAAAAAGAGGTTAATTGGTAGGGAAAAAGAGAATAGAAAACCAAGGGCGATAGCCCGAGAAGTTCCGCACTGGTTTTTTTCAGCAAGGGCATCCGTTAAACAACACCCCACCACCGCAGGCGTGCAAGCACGAAACGCTCAGATCATAGCCGGAAAGGAAACGCCGATTCCAGATAAATTCAGAGCAGGCGGAGAACTAAACGTCCTCTGTGAAAAAATGAAAAGAAGTGCGCGGCGGCAAAAAGCATGAGCGCGAACTCGGAAACCGAGGAAGGTGAAAAAGCTAAAGAAAAATGATCTGTCTCAGACAGGAAGCAGCTCCGCTCGCCTCACACAGAAGAAAAAAGAGAAAGGGGGGTAGGAGCAAGTCAACCTAAAGTTCAAATTGGGTCATTACTCGGCGAGTGTCCGGGGTAAGAAGGATCGATGCGGTCCCGCGCCGTTAGCTTCAGAGGAGAAGGAATTCAAAGACTTTTTTGAAAGGAGGGAAGGTCAGACTCTATCATAAGATCCAGTCGGGGGTTACCTCCTTTTCAAGGGCTTGGGGAAGCCAACCCTGTACAAGAGGATTGGGGCTAAAGACCATCCCAAGGGAAAGTAGCATGGGGTAAAGATTAGATTGTTCTGACTTGAGAGCGAGGTACACCCCAGGGCGAAAAAGCCATACAAAAGTGGAGTTAAAAACCTGGGGGGACTCGGCGGTTCGCTCAGTACAGCAGTAAAGAAAAGGGTTAACGCACGGGCCTTATTAAACTATGGACGGCAGAAGTCGCTTCCTACATGATCGTCCGGGTAGAAGGGAGGGGGGTCACACCCTATTAACTGGAGAAAGGAAGGAAGTCCGAAAGAAGAAAAAAACGGAGTCAGAACATTCTCAACTTCTGGAGCGATCGGGGGGGAGGGGAAGGAGGGGATGGGGCGCCAAAAAAAGTGCTTCAGGAAGAAGGAACTATTTGCTGAAAACGGGGTCAAGACGCCATAGCCAACGCAGCTCTCCTCCTTCGTGAGCCTGCTCAAAAAGAAGATAAGAGCCACGCCCCAAGGGTTTTAGTAAAGGAAGAGAAGAAACAAACTCTTCTTCTCTCATTCGGGAAAGCAGAACAAGAGAAAGAAGGAGGGGGTTTCCACGGGGGAAAAGAAAAGGGAAACTAACCAACATCCCGCGCCTAACTTCTCGGTGCATGGGAAAAAAAAATGAACGCGAAGAGCTAAATATCTATCGTGGATTAAGGAAAAGGAAAGAGAAGGCGATAGAGAGAGGGGCTGGGAAAAAAGCAACTTCTATACTTTCGGGGAAGGGGCGGTTCGCATGGACTGGACTCTCGGAGGAGGGGGCAAAAGGGAGGCTATCGAATCACTTTCGCTCCCGTTAATTGAAATCTCTTCCTCTTCACAGGGATTGGCAGGGGGTAGGGATCTGAGTTCCTGATCAGGCCGGCGACGGGGAACGTTTGCGGGAAAATCGGAAGACATGTGTTTTCAGAGGGGGTCACATATTTTTTGCAAGCTTCTCAGAGAAAGGGGGGGCGTTTCAAGGGGGGGGGGGGGGGGAGAAAAGGGAGCGGAGTTAGGCAGACTTTTCGATCGCTCCGCCGTGAAAAAAGAAGGGAGGGAGTGGTCGTCGGACTTTCGGTAGGAACCAAAAGGAGAAGGTACGATCATTGGCAAGAAAAGGAACGGTCAACTGAGACTATCTGAATAACAAACTTTCTGCGGTAATCCTGTACGGAAGAGGAAAACGTTCAACCATTAGCCGGGAGAAAGGGTTTCAAGGGGAATTTTGTCGCCATGGTAGTAATCGGAAAAAAGACAAATAGCCACTCTTGAAAGAGAAACGGAACACCATGCTAGTTTAGGGGTAGGAATAAAAAAGAATCTTGCCAGGGGAAAAAAAGAAAAACAGGAGTAGTTCTCACCGCGCAGGCGCGAAGAAATTCTAAAGAGGGAAGTCACCAAGGGGACGAAAGCTGCGGGGTGTAACTACGCGAAACGCGTTAAAACTCACGACTAAAAAATAAAGAGTAAGAGAAATGGTGATAAGGACTGGGTTTCTGGCGCCGTGATCGAGGTGGGGAGGGGGGGGGGCGAGCGAAGGCGTGACTCGGGCCAGCGGGAGGAAAGAAAGAATCATTTTTCTTGAGAGGGAAGGTTAAAGGTCCTCGGTTCCAGTGACCAAGAAGTGAAAAACGCGATGCAGGCCGACCGAAATTCGGTTGGGGGGGAAGGGGGTTCTACTACCAGTTCATATAAGGGAGGGACTGAAGGAGCTGGAAGATCCCGTTAACGATAGTTTTCGAATTGGGAACGAACCCCCAAAACCCACGCGGGGGAAACCTGATCCGGTATAAAGACGGGGGGGGGGGGAGGGAGGCTTGCGTCGAGGGCAAGGGGAAAATGCTATGAGGACGACAAGATGGAGCAGGGGCTCCCTGTGTTTTCCTCTAGGTGGGGGCTTTCCTTGGCGGAAAGAATAAAGAGAGCGGGAACACAAGAGAGCACAGAGGGGGAAAGGCCTGGGCTGGCGTGTTCCAAGCGAAACCTCGAATCATCTTTGGTCGAGCGAGGGATAGGCGAAGGACGTTCTGTGGAGGGGGCTTCGCGGCCGGAGGTCAGTTGAACTGGTTGATAGGAAAAAAGGGGCTAAGCGCCCCCCCCCATCTTCAAAAGAAGATACGAGACCGCGACGGACAAGAAAAAAGGCGAGCAGAGAGGACACTTGCTTGGCATCGCCTAAGTTTCCCGAAGGGCAGAGACTAAGAAAAAAGGTAGGAAGCGGCAAGAGGTCGGGATTTGCAGGGGGAAAAACCCAGTGGCCTCTAAAAAGGAAACAAGTGTCGAAACCCATCGTAAGAAAAACGAAATCAAACATCACCACAAGCAGCCGAAGAACCCAAAAAAATGAATAAGCCGGAAAAACCCATCGCGGGGGGAGTCAACGAGAGAGAGGCAGGGGTTTTTGGAAGGGAGGAGGAGGTCACAGGAACGGGGGTAGGTGGGCTGCTGGGGGGGGTGTGTTTCGATTATCTCTTGGCGGGAACTTGGTGAGGAGGATCAATCGACCTTGGTCCTCTGGGTCAATTGAAAGGGGAGTTGCAAGATCACATCCCGAGACTCTTAGACCTCTGGAGGGTAAAAAGGATACTTTTCGCTACTGAATCGGGCTTCAAAAAAATGAGCACACCAAATAGCAGTTAAGCGACTCTCTCGCCGGAGAGAGGATTAGATGAGCTCGTCGGGGAGGAAATGAGGCTCGAGGGAGTCAATGACCCCGTTACAGCCGGAGCAGGGGACGTGCAGAGACAAGGAGGAAAAAGAACTCAGCGCGAGATCAGCGCAGGAAAAATTTTCAAACGAGGCGTGAGTGAAACAACTCCACTAAGCTGGTCGTAAAAAAAGTGCATCGGCTGGTGGGGAACGCCGCTCGGGCTTGATCTCCGTAAGAGAACCCGAAAAACCTGGAAAAGTGGGTGTCGCTCTCTCTCATTATTCAACAGGGGGGAGGTAAACTCCCCTAAAATACAGAAGTAGCCCATCTTGGGGTTTCATCGAACGCCAGATAATGATCTAGGGAAGAAATCTAGATTCCATATACTTTAGAGAGCTCAAGAACTTCAGTATAGAGACACAAATCCAACAGAGAGCGTTCCCGCATCGAGGAGACCGGAAGGGGATTAGGAAATAGTAGTTTCACCGGAAGAGAAGAGCAAAGCAGAGAAAAAAAGGAAAAGATAAAAAATAAAGAAAACCCTCTTGACGTGAATCCCCCGCATCCTCTACCACGTCTCCACCAGAGACAGAAGGAAAAAAAGAGTCTTCCAGTGCGAAAAAGTAGAGGGGAGAGCGTGAAGGGACGATTCCTAAAAAAGGGGGAAAGGTGATGCAGCTTCCAAAGCGTATCGAGTGCCTTACCGCTTTAACGCTTTAAAAAACCTCCGCTATCCGCTGCACTCGGTGAAGTGAAAGAGTGGTTGGGGCCTTTTAAGAGGGGAGGGAGAAGTTGTCTATTCTCCTCTCATGGTGTAACGTAAGTTGCTATGTAAAAGAGGGGGAGTGCGTTACATGGACCCCGTCTACAAGGAAAAGGACTGAGGAGGGGGGGATTTAGAAAAGGATTCAGTCTCGGATTCGCGAATTAAGGGAGGAAGAAAGGGAAGGTAGAGCACGGGCCGGATTCAGACTCCGGGACGAAGGTCGCTTGAGGGATCCGCTTCCTATGATCGAAAAAGAGAAGGGGTTTGGGGGGATCACCACCGAGGAAACATCCTAAGACTCGTCTGAGTCAGAACAAGGAGAAGAGAGGGAGAGGGTAAAGGCGCCACCCTATATCAGCATCTCTTTGCAGAAAAGGGGCTGATGTTCCTATAAGAGAAACAGAGGAAAACGGAAAGAGGAAAAGCTGACCACTAGTCTTCGTCCTTCTCTAAGCAGACTCTATCAAGGAGAGGAAGAGCTTACTCCTGAAATTCCGCGGAAGGGGACGCCGTTCTGATCTGCCCTTGAAGTAAGAAAAAAAGCAAATTGACGCTTAAATAATTTACCTCACCTCCCAACATCCCGAGAAGCAGTCCCCGCGGCAAACTACTCCGAGTAAAAGAGGAAACACAACGGGATGAGGAAAGGGAAAAAAAAAGGAGGTCGGAATAATCCGGGTACCAACACTGAGAGAAAAAAAAAAAAAAAAAAAAAAAAAAAAGAAAAAAAAAAAAAAGGGGGGTCTGGTCGGGCGGGTAGGGAAAAGGAGGGAGCCGAACGCGCGAAGGATTTCCTCGTTATGGAAGGAGATCGGAGATCGAATCGCGGGCGCGAAAAAGCCAATTGACGCCCGGAGTAGTAGATTAGAAATGGCGGATACTGGATCGAAAAAAAGCAGGTCGAGAAAAGAGGGGAAGCTTGCGTTGGGGAAGCGGGTTAGAGACAGTTCAATCAGTGTTTGTGAAAAGAGTTTTTCAGGAGGGGGAGGAAAGCCCGGGCAGGTTCAATTTTGTTGATAAAGCAGCGGAAGGGGGGGCGAACGTCCGCTCCAAGCCGGGGAACCGGGAAGTTCCGCGGATGGTCTTGCCGGACTGGAGGAGTTGAGACAGTGGAATAGCCCAAAACCAGATACGGACGATCATGTAAAAAGAAAGAACTGCCGGTGAGGTAATCGAGACGAAAGTAGTGGAAGGGGGGCCGTCGGCCTTCCTTCTAACTGAATAAGGCAGCATCCGCGCTAGACGTTACCAAATAAGTAGGGGCCAGGGACCAGAGGTCGTTTTTCTCCTGTTGGGAGTTTAGTGTCGTCCGTCAGAGAAAAAAGAGGGGAGGATCTTCACCCATGCTTAAAGGGTGCGATGGGGAGGAGGAAAGAAGAATTACGGTTGGGAGGGAAAAGGCCCAAAACGCATAAAAGGGAGGTACAAAGCGGAGAGATCGAAGCGGAAAGGAAATCAGGAAGAGACGTCCTGGTGAATCGAGGGGGGGGGCACGCAACCTCAGCTGAAAAGGGAAAGGAAAAAAAAAGCCTCCTAGCCTTTTTATCATAATAGAGAGGGGGGGGGCGTTTCTGCTTGGTTATACGTTGGGGGAGTCGCGGAAGGAGTGAAGATCCTAAGGGCGGAGTGTCAATTTTTCTTGGGGAGGAAGCTGTATGTAAAATGTCCGTTCAGCGATGGGAGAGAAAGGGACGAAAGAGTCACGGCTGGGGGGGATAAAAAAACACTTAACGGGTAACTTGAAAAGTCTTGAAATCGGAAAAGCTTTGAGGAAGAATCGATCTAGCTTTTTAGAGGGGGGAAAAAAGAACCGGGGCTAAAAAAGGGGTAAGGTTTCTTTTTCTTGATGGGGAGGGGCGTCTCCCATGTTGTCAAAGGAGAAGGGCGGCACGAAACACTTCAACGGTCTTGGGGGGGTTTTATCGTGTCGGTGTGGAGGGGGATTGGAGGATATCACTCTATGTTTCTGCTTCACGCGTAAAAACGGATTGGGGATGTAATTAACTAGTACATGTTTCTTCGTCCCTAGGAAAGAAGGGTTGGGGAATAGAGGTCGGGGAATTCTTTTGCGCGGCTTCAAAGGAAACTGGAAGAGAAGCGACGGGTTCACTGACGTCAAGAGGAAGAGAGGGACACAGCAAAGAGTCAAAGGGGGGGAGAGAAGCATCCATCGCATTCAAGGAGCTCCTACAAGACGGCTCATGCGCTGGGGAGAATAGAGTTTCAAGCGTGGAATGAGTTCCTCGGGAGGGCAGTAGGTTAAAATTCACGCCAGCTGGAAGGACTTATGTGTCTCGAAAACCAGGGAGAGGACAAGTCAAGAAAGAACACTGTCGCCTTATGGAGAAAAAAAAAAGGGAATTCGCATCTAGGAGAAAATCAAACCATCATCCCAAGCCCACATTTCCGTTGTCAAAAAGAAAGAAAGGTCAGCAACCAGCGAGAGAGAAAAAAAAAGGTGAGTAAAATATATATTTCTGTGAGGCGTCGGCCCAATTTAACGTCGGGATTTGTTTGGTTATTGGGTCTCTTGGGGGAGGGTTTCGATTTTGTGTGGTGGGGGGGGGGGGTTGGTTTTTAAAGACTCTCTCACGGAAGGGGACTTGCAAGAGAACGGGTTCTTTCCTAGACATCATAAGGAAAAGAGCTAGTGGATTTCAAAAAGTACTCTAGAACAAGGGAGCCTTCACCCTTAATTCGGCGCTTAGTTCTTCAAAAAAGAAGAGGCCGCTAAATCTCGGGGGGGAGCGGGAGGGACTCTTTTCATAACGTACGAGTTCCTTAGTAAAAAAGGGGTGTATGATCGTCCGTGAAAAACGGGTAAAGCGTATCTCGCCGGAAAAACCACGGGGACGCACCATAACGAGAGACAGCGCCGACGAAAAAATATGATTTCAATCTATACTTCTTTCCACACTCCACGAGGGCGTTTCAGGAGGTAATATTAGAGGCTTTGTCCAGCAACACGCGGGAGAGGAAATCGAACCCGGCGGAAAAAGGGTCTAGATAACAACAAGAAAACCGAAGGTTGAAGGTGAGTGAAAAACAGAAACCTTGTGCTATACGCCCGGAAGAAAAACAACAGGTTTTTCTCTCAGAAGGGGAGGGTGCAGGAAGACCTCCTAACTGATAGGGGAGAAGGTAGAAAGCCTCTTCGGCGATTCCAAGGAAAGGCAGCATCCTGCTCGTGTATTAGCCTCAAACCGGAAAGAAAGGAGGGTAGTCCGCATCGCTGCGAACGGAGGGGGGGGACAGGAGGTCACCGACAGAAGAAGGAGACAGCTAAAAAGGAGACATACTCTGCTTAGCAAAACTCACGAAGAGAGAACGAACACGTCTCAACCGCGACGTCACGCGAGAAAAGAAAAAAATGTAAAAATATTTCTTAGGGAAAAAGAGGCGTGGTCGCGTGAATGGACTAGCAAGGAAGCGCGCTTGGCTCTTCATCTTCAAAAAAAAACAAGAACGTTTCGATATACGGGGGAAAAAACATAAACTCTCCGAGCGATCCGCCCAGCGGTACCTCCTTTGGGACGTTTGGGAAAGGGTTGCTGAAAAAAGAGTTTTTGGCTATTCTCCTCTTCAAAAATGTGTTACCGTAAGTTGATGAAGGAATACTGGACCTGGAGCTGATTCCACATGGAAACGGAGAACCAAGGGAGAAAAAATAAAAAAAAACTGATGCCGGTGGAGGGTCAGAAATCCCTGGGTAACTTTATAGAGAGGAGGAAGAAAGACCAGAATAACTCATAGAATTGAAAAAAGAAAAGAAGACAGCAAAGCTCTGCCCTAGGACGAACTCGGAATGAGAGAGGACCGCACCTGGACCGCTTCTCCGTGGTTGTGACAAAAAAAGAGAAGAAGGGGGGTAAGTCAGCAAGACTCCCCCGCCAGAAAGAAAAAAAAAGAAGGGGTGAAAACTTGGAGCGTATCGAAGCCTGGAAAAAGTAAAAGCTTGGGGAGAACCACCATTGACAGCTCCGCGATATTAAGATGGGACAAAGCACGCCATTACTGATAGGACCTCAAGAAAAAGGGAACACGCACGTCGTCCTCCTGCTCTAATCACTCGAAAGGAGAAACAAAAACCTTTGGAAGAGGAAGACTAAGAAATAAAGGGGCCTCTGGAGGGAAGCCCGAAAACAATGTAGCCACTATTTAAATCCTTCAAGCTATTGAAGGAGGAAAAGGGGAAAAAAAGGACCCCACAGAACATCCCTCGAAGACGGAAGCAGTGATGGGAAACCGAATACTATTCGATTCTCTCAAACCAAAAAAAAAAAACACAACAAAAAAAAAAAAAAACAAAAACACAAAAAAAAAAAAAACAAAAATTTTGGGGTTTTTGTTTTTGGGGGGGGGGGGGGGGGGGTTTGTCGGGTGGGGGTGGGGGGGTTTTTTTGTGTTTTTGAGGGGTCCCAAACCCAAACCCCCCCCCCCCACAAAAACAAAAAAAAAACCCCCCGATTGTGGGGGGGTGGGGTTTTTTTTTTTTTTTTTTTTTTTTTTTTGGGGGGGGGGGGCCCCAACCCCAAGACACCCCCACCCCCCCGAACAACACAAAAAAAAAAAAAAAAACCCAAAATAACCACCCACCCCCCACCGGGGGGGGGGGTGGTGTTGTTTTTTTTTTTTTTTTTTTTTTTTTTTTTTGGGGGGGGGGGCAAAGCAAAAAACCCCCCTTTGTTATTTCTTTTGTTTTTTTTAAAAGAACGCAACCCAAAACCCCACACCCCCACCAAACCCCCCCCCCCCCCCCCCGTTTTTGTTTGTTGACCACCCCCAAAAACAAAAACCCCACCACCCCCCCCCCCCCCCCCCCCCCCCCCCCCCCCCCCCCCCCCCCCCCCACCCAACCCCCCCCCCCAAAACAAAAGGGGGAAAAAACCCAAACCCCCTTTTTGGTTTTGGGGGTGGTTTCCCCACCCAAAAAAACAAAACAAAAACCCACCACACAAACAAACCCCCCCCCCCACCCCCCCCACAAACCCCACCCCCCCCCCCAAACCCCCCCCCAGCCCCCCCCCCCCCCCCCCCCCCCGACAACCCCCCCCCCCTCCCCCCCCCCCCCAGAGCAAACACCCCCCCCCCCCCCCCCCCCCCCCCCCCCCCCCACCCCCCCCACCACCACCCCCACAAAACCCCCAACCCAACGCCCCCAGCTTACCCCCCCCACCCCCCAAAACCAGAGGGGTTTTGTGTTTTGTTTTGTTTTTGTTTCACCCCTTTGTGTGGTTTTTTTTTTTTTTTTTTTTTTTCCCCCCACCCCCCCAACACCCCCCCCCCCCCAACCAACCCCCCACACCCCCCCCCCCCCCCCCCAAACCCCCCCCCCGCCCCCCCAAACCAACCCCCCCCCCCCCCCCCCCCCCCCCCCCCCACCAACACCACCACCCCCCCCCCCCCCCCTAAACCCCCCCCCCCGACCCCCCCCCCCCCCCCCCCCCCCCGAACCCCCCCCCCCCCCCCCCCCACCCCCCCCCCCCCCCCCCCCCCCCCACCCCCCCACCAACCCAACCCCAAACCCCCACACCCCCCCCCCCCCCCCCCCCCCCCCCCCCCCCCCCACTCCCCCCCCCCCCCCCCAACCCCCCCAAAAAACCACCCCCCAAAACCCCCCCCCCCCCCCCCCCCCCCACCCCCACCCCCCAACCAAAACAAGAAAAAAACCCAACCCCCCCCCCCCCCCCCCAACACCCCCCCCCCACCCCCAACTCCCCCCCTCCCCCCCCCCCCAACCCCCAAACCCAAAAAAAACCCCCCCCCCCCACCACCCCCCCCCCCCCCCCCCCCCCCCCCCCCCCCCCCCCCCCCCCCCAAAAAAAGTAGGGAAGATAGGTCTTTGACAAATAACTGGACCAATTCAATTCGAAAAAAGGAGGTAGAGTGAGGTTCTTTTCTGGCTTGTGGATTTCACTACTCCCTGGAAATAGAGAAAAGGATGGAAGAGTGGGGGGGGATCCTTCCCGTGCGAGGAATAGGAAAAAACTAAGAGCCGTCTCTTGGCTTATTAACCGGAGAGTAATTTTTTCTAGTTATACTGATCGAGAAGGATGGGAGGGAAAAAACGGATGCTTTGTCGTAATCTGTGTCGAATGAAGGTGGGGAGGAATTTTGTTACAGCCGAGTTTTCACTCTTCTCTTAGATCGGGGAAGTTTTTTTATTCAAAGGAGCTTCTGGGGGGGGGGGGCCACTTCGATCACCCATAGGGGGAGGGAAAAGTGCTTGAATCTTACAGAGGCGGGATCATGGGAGGAAATGGGCAGTGGGAGGTCGGTTGTTACCCCAAAAATAGCGAAATCATGCTTCACGATCCGAATGATCGTAATCGAGACGAGGTCTGAAGAGAAAGGATTCTGGTCCCACTTCCCTGAGGGGTACTGTCGGAATCGGCGTAGACTTCAAAAAAGAAAAAAAGAACAAAAAAAGCAAAAAAACACAAAAAAAAAAAAAAAAAAAACAAAGAAAAACAAAAAAAGGAGGGGGGGGGAAAAAAATTGAAAAAACTCCCCCTCATCAAGTGTCAGGGGCCGGTTGAGTTGGGTATGGGCAAAGGGTGGAAATCGCTTCCGGCAAGAAAAAAGGAAAAGTGAGGGTACATGGGGGAATATTAGATTGAAAGCCTCAGGTTGTAAAAAGGCCCCAAAAAAAAATGGTGTGTCCACCTGGGCGCGAAGGGATACTAAGCGGGAGGAAAGCTGAACTCTTCTTTTCTCATCTAGGGGGATAATGCACGCCACGTCTCGGTACCGACAGAGGAACTGTCCTTGCCGAGGGGCCTATCCGGGGGTGGGAATCATCCAGAGATCTTGGTGTCCCCTGGGCATTAGAGGGAGGGGGGTGAGACGTGTTAAGGAAGGGGGGGTGGAACGAGCGGAATGAGCTGGGAAGGGAAAAGGTGGAAATGTCATTTTCTGGAGAGCTTCTCTTCTCTTCAACGGGGGAGGCATAGGTTCGACTTTGACAGGAGTGAAGGCGATGACGACGTCAAAGGAAAAAAGGGCAGTTGTTGAGTCTAGACCAAGGGAAGGGGAGGCGGCCGGAAGCGCTGAGTATAGGCGGGCCGAAATCCTAGATGAGAGAAGGGGATGCAGTTCTCAACCGCAAGCCTGGAGACAGGGGGTGTCGGGGCGACTGCGCGGGCGTCGGCTCCAAGGGGGGAAGGAGCAGACAAACGCTCGGGGGGTCAACAGGGTGTTTTTAATACTCGGAAGGTGGTACGGGGTCACGCTATCTTTCTGAAAATAAAACGAAAAGGGCAACGGGAGAGGATGGCGGGTGGGGAACGAGACGTCATCCCAAAAAGGCAAGGGGTTGCGAGAACTGCGACTCTGGTGCGCGGCGGGGAAAAGAACAGGGAAAGGCTGAGGGGGGGAAGAAAAAATCAATGGGTCCTCGTTAAGAAAATAAACGGAAAAGGGGGGGGGGGCGAGGCTACATCGCGTATGACCGGGGGAAAGAAGACGAATCTAGCGGGAGTCGAGAGGAAACCGCTGTCATCACTGCTTGGAAATAATTGCGGGAACGTTATTAAACGCCAGCGGCGAGAGTCAGAAGTTATGTGAGAAGAAGATGGACTCGTTCAAATTAGGCAAGCGGAAAAAGAGTGATCGATCCGCAAAAAAAAGAAGGAACCAACAAAGAGAATCACCGACCCCTAAACAAAACCGGGCCAGAAGCAGATCACTGCCACCCAGGAGAAAGAAAAAAACAAGGAGGAGGGGAAAATAGATAGATGCATGGGGCGGGAAGTGAGGATCAGAGAAAAAAAATCTGTGTGAGTGGCTGAAGGGGGAGGTTAGTTGCTCTTTAACTGCGGGGGTTCTCTATGGTTTGCAGAAAGAAAGAGACAGATGGAATTTCCGAGCCGTGGGAGGACTCCATACTGCGCGCTGGTTACTTTGATCAAGGGAGGAACATCCCTGAGGGGACCAAAAAGCGTAAGAAGTCGATTCCTCCATTATTTGGAAAATTACGAGGGGGGGAGGGAAGTCTCGCTTGGAGGATGCGGTCAAGAAAGAGATTGCTCGTCCTATGTTCCACAGAAGAGGGTTATCGTTCCGTTAAAAAGAGCTACGTGCCGGAAGCCCGCGACACCAAAAGAAAGGCAACGACTCGCCAACAAGAGATTTCATAGAGAAAAGAACGCCTCTTTCCACACCACGAGCAAACGAGGGGCTCGTCTTTTGTAGGCGTGTTCCGCCTGGTAAGAGAAAAAAACCAAAACTCTCCTTCGAGAACAGGAGAAAAAAGGAGAAGTAATTCTGGCCCGCTCTCTACAAGAAAAAAAAGGGGGGAAAAAGCCCTCGCATTTCAACGCAACACAATTTTTCTCAGCATCCGGGAAAGGAGGAGTAGAAGAAAGAAAAAAAGCGCATCTCCTTTCACGCAAGACGATTCGATAACAGCGGGAACCTTCGTCTCGTGTGCGAAAAAATTACAAGCAGGGCTCGTCATACAAGCAGAAAGCTCCGGCGCGGCAAACTTAGAAAGAGGAATGTGGAAAAGAAGAGCTAAAGAACAATGATCGTCTCAGAAAAAAAAAAGAGGTGAAAGCTCACGCCTTCCCGAAGAAAAACCGCGACAAAGAACGCGCGACGCGCCCAGATCGTGGGGGGGGCACTTCGGGCTTGGATCCAGGCCGGGAGTGGGTCTGGAGGGAAGGTCAGGTCCCGCGCCGGGCGCGGAAAAAACCGCGATTCCAGCGTTCGGGAAACCGAGGGACCTCTCGATCTCGAAGCCGAGTCGCATCGGTGGCCCCTTCTGGGGGGGCCATTTTTCGAAAACCTGGTAAAAGAGGGTGTAGGGCTAATCTCCATCAACAAGCATGGGTGAATGATAGCATATGTTGTTCGCGGAAGTCCACATGGACACTCAACCCATGGCGAAAATAAAAAGGGAGGGTCCGGGAATTTCGACAATTAGGCCCTGGGGGGATCGGAAAGGAGTAGTACGAGCAACGAGAGACGCAAGGAAGCTGTATCATAAGTACTCTTGTCGAGGGTCGGCTCCGCTGCGACAGGATCTTAAAGGGGATCGGGGAATGGGGGATCACCACCTATTAACTGCCAGCCGAAGTAAGAAGAAACAGAAAGCTGAGATAGCCGCAAGGTGCCCGGCTGAGCGGAAAAAAAACTATAAACAGGACTGCTCTTTGCTCACCAAAAAGGTACAGCTTCCAAGAACGAAAGGAAACTATGGCTGAACACAAGAGCAAAAAGATCCAAAGCGGAAGACAAAATCAGCTCTCCGCGAGTCGGCCCGGAGAGAACCAAAGAAACCCCCTGTGAGGAGGGAAACGAAGGATCTCTGATCTCTCCTTGAGTCTCGAAAAGCATCCGATGAATCCTGCGCGAGTGGGCGCGTAGAAAGGAACCTCAAGAAAACGTATCGAGTGCATTTGTACCCACGGAGAAAGCGAGAGC
>Ga0179593_1696420_pt1 | contig 19126 bp, 20 predicted proteins | sample CZODoug2_1_08_16_FD_185931 | JGI IMG/M metagenome (GOLD analysis project Ga0179593, IMG submission 185931) | Vadose zone soil fungal communities from Angelo Coast Range Reserve, California, USA - CZODoug2_1_08_16fungal (PacBio error correction) | ecosystem: Environmental > Terrestrial > Soil >...
GCAGCACGTTCTGGGGCCGACCTTTGGAGAGCGTCCATCGGCAAGGAACTCATTCAAAAAAGCAGACGGGAATTGGGGGAAGCCCACTTCAAGAAGGAAAAAGCGGAGGGGGGACTCTTCCAGGCGCTCCAGAGCGATCGCGCCTCCCAGTCTCCAGGTTTGAAGGGGGGCTTCCCTACCTGAAGTCTGTAAGAAAGCGACTAGTGACGCCGGCAAGGGAAAAAAAACAACAAACGCTAAAGGCGCGCGAGCCACCTATGACTCAAACAACACAAAGATGATAAAATAAGTATTGGAATAGGGGCCGGGGAACAAAAAAAAAAGAGGGGCGGGGAAATGGGTCGGCACTGTTTGGGTCCGGACCGAAAGTCGAGAACAACGCGCCCTGAGTCTTCTTTAAGAGCCCCATCGGACAGGCACAGAAAGAACCGAAAAAGCGGAGAGGGGATCGTAACTGGAAAGTGTAGAGAAGCCAGGCCCGCCGACCCAGGCGGCCGGGATTGACCGCTGGGGCTGTTGTTACTGGGGGAAACTATTCAAACGAAGGCTCAGGAAAGTAAAACTGCTCACCAGGGAAAACGAAAGGGGATTGGAAGTCGAACTGGGCAACTTGCGTAGATTTGAGCCAAAGTGTGGGAAGGCAAGAGGGGAATGTCGAGGGGGGGGGGAGGAATGTTGAAACGCGTAGGCTTGTCCATCATTTTCTGAAAGCACGAATCTCCGTAACATTTTAGAGAAGTTAGGAGGGGAAAGCAACGCAACCAAGAAGGCGGGAAAGGAAGGACCCCATCCTGATCGACAGTACTGAAGCACTTCCGTCAAACGAACCAGGTGTCGAGGAAGGAGGAGGGGAAAGGGCAGCTGGAAAAAGAACTGCATCATTCCGAGACTCTAGGTCTTTCCACATTTGGAAATGGAGGAGGGGGGCCGGAAAAAAACTCTTAAGTTTGGGTGGAGAAAAGAGAGGGAAACCGGGCGAACCCCCTAACTGTCGGAAATGCTTTAATCAGGCTGGACCGTGGGAAGGAAACCGAAGGGGGTTATCAGGTGGGCCCGCCACTGCAGCGCAAGTGGACTTCCCCGACCCCGTGCACTGGAACCCTGCCTTTTGAAAGGCAACATGACTGGAAGGGGGAAGTGGGTCTGGGACCGAAAAAGTCAGGAAAAAGGAAAGTGGGACGCCAACAAACCTTCTTTTCCCCGGAAAGGGTCCCTAACGACCAAGGGGACGCCCGGCATTTTAAATCGAGCCCAGGGGTTCGATTCCTGCCAATCGAACTGCAAACCCGAAAGAGTAGACGAGAACAACACAGAGGGGAGACAGGCAGCAACATAGAGGGCATCACTCAGTAGTGTTTCTTTTCTATCTGCGGCGGAGAGATAACTCTGAAAGGTAGCCGGTGCGCGATGAAAAAAAAACGGATAAAAGGGGACGGCTGCATCTCAATCCGCCGCTGGGCGCCCTAATTGACTGCGGGAGGGTGGACTCGCATCGAAGGGGTGCGGTCTCGAGCTTTGGAATTGTGCCGCATCGAAAGTATCTAACCGGAGCCGCGGTGGAAAACTAAAAAAAAGGACAAAGACCAGGGACGTTGCGTGAAACGGGGGAGAAGAAATTTTGAAGACATCGGAAGAGGTTACGTCTCTGGTTTCTGCGACCGGCAACTACGCCGGGTGCGTATAAGGGAAAAAAACGAGTCTTCTGCCCACGAAACACCGACAAGCGAGCAGATCGGCCGCAAAACGAAAAATCCTTTCCTACAGAAAAAAAAAAAGTGTGAGTTCAAAAGGGGTCGAACAGCGAAAGCAAGTTCGCAAAAAAACTCAGACCCAAGCCGCCTATGCCAAGGGGGGGAGTTGGTGGGGGGAAATGCGCGGGGGGGAAAGGGGTCGGACGAGGGTTGACGATCCGATAGGAAGAGTACCTTTGTGGACGGGCGGGCAGGGAAAAACCGGAAGTCCATCCCGCCCCACAAAAACCAGCACGAAAGGCGGTGTCCTAGCTTCAAGAAAAGATCAGGTAATACCTGGTGAGTGGGGGGAGGGATCCGCTGCTCCTTGCCTGTGATTGGCGTGCCAGAAAGGACCCACCAGGTTAAACGATTTCGCACCAACAGCCAGATTCATCAGCGACTGACTGGAGGGGTATGGATCAGGGGGGGAAGAGACCCGGGAAAAGGGGTTTGTCCTATAGCCCCTTCTTGAGCTGTGTTCCCAAAAAAAAGAAAGAAAAAGACTTCCCCTCGACTCGCGAAACACAACTGTATTATTATTAAGAGATGATCCACTGGCACAAGCGCAACTGCTGACACACAGGGAGAAAACACTGACGAAGAAAAACAGCGCACTTGAAAACGGGTCGGCGCGTTCCCTCCGCCAACAGCAGATCCTAAACCTTGGTCACGCAGGCGCCGCAAAAAAAAGCTTGGGTATGAATTAAAATCTGCGTCTGCAGGACTCCGCAAGATCCGAAAAAAAAAAAAAGAGTTAGAAGGCCGTGCACCTCTAACCACGCTCGGCGCCCTGTCCAAGCAATAAAAAAACGGGGTCTGACTGCATAAAAAAAAGACCAAAGGTAAGCTCCCAATGGATTACCGCCACAAAAAAAAGAGACGACCGACAGCACAGAAGAAAGTTTACGAAATCGAACATGCCCCTCCATACCATCTTCTTTAGCTTAGTCAGGAGAAGGGTGAACAGGGTTCACTGAACGAACAAAAAAAGAACGGACCTAAGCGATCCACTGCTGGCGACTTGGGTTTCTCCTGCCAAAGACTAGAAAAGAATCTAAATAGTGCAAAGAAAAAAAAAAAAAGCGACGCGCAGAGGAAAAACAACCGAGCACGCGCCAACGGCACTTTCCTTTGTTCTTGGCGAGCCCTTGTTAGGTCGAACCTAATCCTCACAAAAAAACTCCGGCTCGGAGAGGGACCCGATCGCCCAGAAAAATATCTATGCGCACAGGGACAAACTGCACACGCGCCACTTAATCGGAAAAGAAAAAAACAGTGCACTCCACGCGAAAAAGTAGTAGCCGGGCAGAATCGAGGCACGCGTACAGAAAGTACGCGAAGCAGAATCGGGGGAATTCAAAAAAAAAAACAGGGGGGGGGAAAAAAAAGAGAAACAAAACATCCTGCTGTGAACCTCCCGTGTTCTGCTGTTTCGATCGGGTCATAAAGTGTCGGCCAGGAAAGCCCGATGCAGGGAAAAGCGGAGATGACCGCGCTCCCCTTTTTCCGTCTCAAATCTGGGCCAAAAATTGGGAGGTCTGGAAAAAAAAAAACCGTCCGCCGCGTGAGAGGGACGACCAGGCTCAGGGGAACCCTACAAACTCATATCGTGTCACAGCCTGGGCTGCGGGTGTATCAGGAAACGTGGGAGAGTCCATCTGCAGGGGAGAAAAAAAAAAGAGGCCGGCCCTTCGACGTTTTGATCACGCGCAAGACACCGATCCACCTGGGGGGGGTGGGAAAACAAAATCCGATTTTCATGAGAGCACAGGTTGAAACATCCGGGACTCGGCACGCTAATCAAAAAAAATTGTGGGCCAATAGGTGCCTTGGTGCAATGTCTGAAGAAGGTAATCGCGCAAAAAAAAAAAAAAAACAAAACTCGCCTAGTTTTCCGGAAAAAAAAATGAGAAAGTCAATTGCCTCCAGAAACCTCTCAGGCAAGTCTCCTGGACCCGTAGGTCCTCGGAACGATACCCAAAATGAGTTGGCCGACGAAAATTCAGAAGCGAAAAAGCCAAGGCCGACATCCTCCCACTCCTCCAGGGCAACGTCAAAAAAACAAGTTGAAACCACTAGCAAAAAGGTAAGAACGACCTTGTCAGGGAGACGCAAAAGCGAAGCCTTCCCAGAAAAGCATCGAAGGAAAGCAAGTACCAGGTTGAGGGAAGGACCAGCCTGCAAGCGAAAAAGGAGCAAAGCCGGAGCCGCGTGGCGGTGCTACTGTTGTCGTCCGGGGCTGATTCCCCAATACTCACAGGTCTAGTCGAAAAAGCCGGGCCACTGGGCACCGACCCGGCCACGCGGAAAAGTAGCAAAGATCCTTTCTCCTCCAACAAGACAAACCTTCCAGTAATTAATTCCAGAAGATGATAGTGGCAGATAGGTAGATGTCCACGGAAGTAAAGGTCCCGGAGAAAAACAGGGAAAGACGACAGAGGGGGAGAAGGAAGACTGACGAAGGCCGGGACGCACGTCGAAAACTCTTCGCGTCTCTTAGAACCTCGGTCGGCTCCTGAAAAAAAACTCACTCGGGGAGAGGCCCCACGGGAAGGGGTTGGGTAGCTGAACGGAAAAGCGCACTGTGTAATGCCTGGAGGAGCCCTGGGCGCGGCCTGACCATGAACAGGACTGCGCCAAAAGGGGAACCTTCGCGCAAGGCAAGTGGCCTGCCGACGTTTACGGATGTCTGCAGGCGTCCTTAGAAATGGGAACGGCGCAGCTGAGAGGGAAGGGAAGGCGAAAAAAGGTAGAGAAAAGAATTGTATTAACCTCGGCCCGGGCCCTTCAAAAGCTGATGAGCGCCCCATCATGGGAGAAAGGAGCCCCGAGAAAACGAAGAAAAAAGAAGACGTTCTGATTTCCCCAAAGGAGTTGGTGGCACGAAAGCTGTAAACTTCATGCCTTTCATCAGCCAATGAGAAAAGAAAAAAGGGGGGGGATGTTTGCAAGCGGGGCCTAAAAAACTTAAGTTGGAGACGGCCAACCGGGGGGGAGGAAAAGAAAGTTAAACCTCCTACGTCCGAGTGGTATTTGCTGGGGGAAAAAACTCGTGCAAGGAAAAACAGACATGGTCCTGTAAAAAGGTTGTTCCGAAAGCCCCCGCCCCACTTGGCACGTGAAGCGGGCCCCCAGCCCCAATTTGGCCGCAAAAGTGCCGAAATGTCGGGTGAGGGGAAAGAGCCAGGACTAGACGAGGCCACCTGCTGTGAGACGGCACTACGCAAGTGCGGCCAACCCTGATGGATCGAGACACAGAAGAGAATCGGCCACCGCTACTTCGAACGACGACCAGATGAAAGTACACCTGCAGAAGGGAAGGAAAAGCAGGAAAGATCTATTAGAAGGGACTCGCTCCCACGCCCTCTACGCGGAAATGCGGGGGGGCGAAAGAAACCCGGATGGCTAAAGCCCCCTTAAAGTGGGATTAGAATCTCTTTAGCACGGCCTGCTCCCGCGTCCCGGGCCGAAACAGGTGGTGGAGGGAACCAAGCACTATGAATGGAGGTTGAAAGAGAGGAAGGGGGAAGCAAACGGAAAAGGAAAATCGACTCACCTTCCCACCCACGTGTGACTTGAAAGTTAAAGAGATAAAACCCACAGGCCGTGGGAAGAGGACCGTTCCAAAAAAAAACATCCAGTTGCCTGCTGGACGTCATTTCTTTCGGCGCACACTTGACGAATGCGGAGCGGGCAGGACCACGACGTGAAGCAATGGAGCCTTCCCTATCGCCCGAGCCTCAGACCCTTTTGGGGTGGGTCCGAACAAGGGGGTAGTAAAAGCCGCTTCCTGGCCCTCAGGAAATAAATTCCCGTAATTTGCAAGGGCCTGGGGGGGAAAAAAGGTTAGGCGGATTTGGGGGAGGAGGGGGGGGGGGGGTGGGGAACCAAATTAAATATTGAAAGGAAAATTAGTCTATGAAATTTTGGGGCGGGGACCTGTGGGGAAGAGACAAAAGAGAACTGTTACATGAGACCGAGGACTATCAAGCACTGCCAGCCGCGGTTGTTCGAGGGCCTTTGGCGCAACGCAAAAGACCGGCCTGAGGAAGAGGGAATTCTCCTACGCCGGCTGGGGGGGGAGGGAGACAGGAGGCCATAGGACACCACCTTGGACTCGGTGCCGCGACCGAAAAACAGCATGCGACAGGGGCTACTGGCCGCGCGCAAAGGAACTGGGGGCTGTCCGGGAGTCTTGAGCGGGAGCTTGTCATCATGGTCTATGCCGTGTTATGAAGCTAAACCAAGAGTAAGGGGACAATGGGCATCCGGGGGAGAAAGAGGGCAAGACTCAATAGGCCCCGCTCCGCAGGAAAAAAACCACCATCAGGCAAAACCGGCGAAGCGCCGAAGGAAAAAGCAAAACCCTTGCAAACCAAAAAGCTCGAAAAAGGGGGAAGTCTCAAGGGATCTGCTCCTGCCAGAAGGCCTGCCCATACATTCTCACCGTCCGAACCAGAAGGAACCCGCCTAAGGGCATAAGGCCAACGCGCTGGAGCGAGAAGAAGGAAAAAATGGAGAACTGTTCTTTCGACCTTCCAGCCCGTTCCAACAAAGGTAGGACTACACCGTTCAAATTACCGCGACGGAAAAGGAAATTAGGGAAAAAGAGAAAGGGACGGCCCCTTCCAGGCCCAGAGCCTGTAAGGGACCAGTATGCACTAAAAACGCAGGGGGCATGTCAAAAAAAAGACTACGGGGGTCGAAAGGGGAAAAACAACGGTTCTGGAAGGCCTCTGCACGTGGCGGTTAAGATTTCACCTGGCGGGTAAGGGGGCCTTGAAAAAAATCAGGACGCAAAAAGGAAGAGGCCGAAAAGAAAGAGGAGAAACCTCGGCAAACTTTTTGTTAGGTCCTTCAACCTGATAGGTCAATCCACGCCAAGGGAACGCGGACTGGGTAAAATGGGTCCGCGAATCGTCCTCAACAAACAAAGGGAGAGAAGGGGTCGATGGGAAGAAGGAAAGCTTCAGGGAGGACGCAACAATCGATTGGATAACGAAAAACAACCTTAGCGCTTGAGTAGACTGAAAGAAACTGACCAGAAGAAAGTCCAGAAAGAGAAAGAAATTGAGGAGAAAATAAAACCTACGACGCTCTCGAGCGGCTCGAACGGCGGGACCGAAAAGGTCAGACCATTCTGCTGCAAGTTGCGGATCGAAAGACCTGACCTGGGAAGCGTGGTGAGTCTGAATTCTCTGGAGTCCTATTCAAGATCGAAGTGCGCGCCTGGATCCCATGTCAGGGGAGGGAGGCGCAAAAAAAAAACGCACATTGTCAGGAGGAAGTCCATAAAAAGAAGGGAAGGCGGAAGGTAAGGGGGGGGGGGGGTTCAAAGACCATGTCTCTTGGGCAAGGCCCTAAAAAAGACAACGAAAAAAGGAGCTCTGGTATCGGGCAAGGGGGAACGGGCACGCTCCACTCTGAATGGCATTAGCCACCTAAAGTCCAGAAGTGCCAGTTGACATAGAAACTAGCAAAAACCAGGGCAAAGCGCCATCGCGGCATAGAAGTAGAAAAGCACATTTGGCCAGAAGAACCTCGCGGACAGAAAAAATTTGGGAACAGGGGAAAATGTCATGAGAACGGCGGGGAAAGGACCGACGGCAGCCTCACAACCGCCAAAAAAAATCATCAACTCCTTGGCTGGCCTGACGGGGCCTTCGAAAAAGATGCCGCCTCGAGAGAAGGGAAGGATTCGGGAGGACAGAGGGAAGGATCACTACCTCCTCTGGGACCGATACCCTGGGCGAATCATCGTGCAAGGTTCGGGGAAGAGTCAAAAAGTTAAAATAAAAAAAAAAGACGAAAAAGAAAAGGAAACAAGAATGGAAAGGGCAACTGTCCCTCAAGTCAATTTTCCCAATTCACGTGAAAAGAACAACGGACAAAAAAACTATCAAGCATTCAGAAAAAAGGAAGTGAAAGGGGTCAATACCCCGCACAAAGGGTCCAACGTGCGGGAGATTCAAGCGGCGCCCCTGCCTCCAAAACCAGGCAAGCGTGATAGGAAGAAAAATTACTTGCACCCGGGCCGCATGAAGGAAAAGGAAAAGAATACTCGCGATCGTGCCAGAACGCCTGCCAACGCCTACCCCGGCCAATCGACCAGGGAAGCCAAAAGAGAAAACAACAAAAAAGGGGGGGGAGAGCCGAGAGACCCAACCCTGTCCCGAAAAACTCTGCCGGGTCGGAAAAAAGTTGGCCCGGGAAAAAGGAAGGGGAAACCGCTGGAGGAAAAAGGCTGGACGAAGAAAGCAAACAGTCCTTGAAGACCAAAAAAAAAAGGGCGTAAAACGGACTAAATCACCAGGGGGGTCCAGAATCAACACCTTTCCGGCCTGGAAAAAAAAGAACGGGAGGGGTAATGTAGGGAGGGCTCTTGGGGGGGGTAGCTCGAAACCCGTCCACTGGACCGAAACACAGCGAAGAATAACAGCACGGTTTCAGAGTTGCAGGAGCTGTCACTTGGGTCCAGGGGTGGGACTTTTGGGGGAAACGCAGAGAAAGCAATTGGAAAGGTAAGAGGCAGAAACGGAAATCGAAAGCTATGGTCCCCCTTTATTACCTCGCTTCCCAGTGGTGAAGAGGTGGGGCCCCAATCGGGCGGAAAAAAGACGAGCACTGAGGGCCCGTCCCCTGACCACCTTCTGCTGAGTCGAAACAAGTTCCAATTGCAAGCCGCATGCAAATGAGGCCATCGCTCAGTGCTGGCCAGTGGTATTTACGGGTCCAGCGTCCGTCCCAAAAGGTTTTGTAAAGCGATGAACCACTCTCTCGTGGCGCCCCCAAAAAAGGGCCTGGATCAAAAGGAAGGACACGCGTTTAGGACACGTCACAAAATGCTTGGGTCACTGTGGTCCACAAAAAGATTCCTCTGGTGCCTCGCCTGAACGATTTTACTGCAAAAGTTTCATAGGAACACAAACCAAACCGCAGAATATTCTTTCCCTACAGAGGGGGAAATTGTCCTGGGGGACTGCACAGAGCACTGGGCTGACCAGGATTGAAGGTACTCGAGCACCGTCCCTGTCTCCCTGAGTGCACGAGCGGCAAGGGAAGGAGGCTCACGGGTAAAAAGGGATCAGGGAAGGGGCAAAATACACTGCATTCGAACTTCCAACCGACGTCAACGACGAGGGTGCGAAAGACAAAAAAGGACGGAAAGCATATGACAAGAAGTCCTCAAAGAGAGAAAAACAAGAGGTCAGCAAAGGTGTTGTCGGTCGCGAAAAAAGCGCGCAGAGCACACCGCGGGGGAGCGTCTAAGATGAAAAATGGGCGGGCTAATTGGACGTTGATCATCCGCGGATCGCAGAAACAGTCAAGGAAAAGAGAAAAGGGAGGGACTCGATCTGTTGTTCGTGTGTCTATCCTATCTCCGGGCGAAGGACGCGGACGATCAACCACGAAGTGGATAGAGGGAAAAGTCCAACCCAACTTTCGTGATTCCCCAAGGCGTGAGGAAAAGGGCTCTGGTAGAAATTGAAAGTAAAAAGTGCACTAACGCTTGGGCGAGCCTACCTGAGAAAAAATCGGAGGACCAAAAAACGTGAAGCAGAAAAGGGGGTCAGAGCCGTTCTAAGATGGTGTCGTCAGGGACGTAACAAGCTCCTTGAGACTAAGCCCCCTGGGAAAACGAAAAAAAACAATAAGGGGACCAAAGGGAAGGGAAAACCGGGGGGGGACTTGCGAAAATTGCGCGAGGGTTTCCGTCGCGAGAAGTTGTTGATTAATGTCAGTCGGAGGGGACGGCTTCAGTTGAAAAGTTCAGAAACCGCGGCGCAATCCTAGAAGGGGACCGCCAGCCCCCGAGTGGTTTGCGAGCTGGGTGGAAAGGGTCAAAGGGAAGGGCTTGGTCGAGAACTGAAACCGGACTAGCCCTGTCGGGTCCGTACGTCAGCTACCGGCAGGATGGTCAACATCAGGAACTCGGCCGAAGAAAGCCTGGGCCTGGAGCAGATACGGGTGAGCCTTTCGGGGGCTGATGGGCGAGCTCCACTACAGTACCGTACCGGCGAAGGGGGGGATGGTTCAATCTAAGAAGGTACTCGGACATCATTCTCGGAATCAGGTTGGGGAAAACTCAACGGAATATGATTAAAAAAGATACCTTGTGTCTCCAACACGAAGAGAAATCAAAAGATCACCAAATCACCATCGCACTGTCGAGGTCGGCTACGCAAAAAAACTGACCAAACAGAGAAAAAAAAGTAATCATCCTGAACATGGAGTTGAAGAGCAAGCAAAAGGGTGAATTTTATTGCCAGAGCATTCGCCGGGCGAAAAGAGCCTGCAGGAATCAAGATCATTCCAAAAAAAAATCAAAGATTAAGAAAAACAAAATGTTCCCCCCCCCGACCAAGCAAAAAGGTGAAGAGGAAGGGATAGTTCTCGAAAAGAAACGGGTCATTCTACAAAGGGCTAGTCCCGTCAAAAAGGGAGGAAAAGAGAGGAAAAGTAAACTCTCTCAGTAAGCCAAAGTGACCCGCTGATTGCAAATCACTCTCATTTTCTCAAAGTCGGGTAAACAAATAAAGGAAAGGTAAAGGTCTGATAAAAAGGGGGGGGCCAGTGGGGGAGCCCAGGCGGTGTTTTCTACCTGAACTAAAATAAAAAATCTAAAAGCTCGAAAAAAGGCAGAAGGAAAGCTTGCGAACGAGCCGAGGAGCAGGGGGAGCTCTCAAGGTTAGGGTGCCTGTAGGGCCTAACGCCACAGTCGTAAAAAAGGGGAAAATGGGATGACCCGGTAAAAAAGACAGACCAAGAAAAGAAGCAGGAAGGGGGGGTAGTCAGAGAGGGAGCGCCCTCGGGGGGGGAATCCCCCGCCGGACAGGTCGATAAAATGTCGAAAAAAAAAAAGCTCGATCAAAGGCGAAGAAAAACACCTGGAAAAAAAATCGATGCACGAAAGGGTAACGTCCCAGCCGAAGGTCTCCATCGATGGGGGGGCAGCCATGAAAAGTTGGGGAGCGTAAGAAAGATCGGGGGGGGAGAGCAAAGTGCCCTCAATCGCCTAAAAACCCAATCCGAGGAAAAGAAAAAAAGTTGTGGGGAGGGCTGCAAGTTAGGGACGAGGAAGGAAGCGTTAGCGTCGGAAGATCTGGTGAAACCGGGTAAGATGCAAAATCGATGGGAACGCGGGGTTTGGCCGCAAAGAAACAAAACAAACATTGGAGGGGAGGGCAGTGCCAAAAGTGTGTCACGATAACAGGCAACCAAGCCTCTGGGAACCAAAAGAAGACCTTGGGGTCAAACCCGTGTGCGGCGAACCTGGGCAGCGGGCCTCCTGGGAAAAACGGGCGGGCCCGCAGAGCACGGAAGCTGGGGGGCAGGAGGGGGGAAACGGGGGAGGAGCAAGGCCGTGGGGGCCATCCACGACGCCCATGATCATCAAAAAACGGGTTTTGGAAAAAAAGACGAACCAGTTGGAATGCTACGAATAGGAAAGAAAGGGTGAAATCTAGCAACTTTGCACAATCATATCAAAAATGCCAGGGGCCCAGACGAAAAAAGGGTCGACAAAGTCATCAAAAAAAATTGACTTGAAAGGCATGGGGGGACTCGGCGTAGTCTCCGATTCAGGAATGGCCAAAAAAAAAACCTCGGGAAACGGAAGTGCCCAGAAAACTGACAAAGTAGGAACCCGGGTCAATCGTTCCTTTCAAAAAAAGGGGTCTTGGCGCCACAGGTTCTCGAAAACAAGGACGCGAAAAAAACCACAACACTCAAAAAGGGGACCGGAGAGGGGCAGCAAGGAGCGATCCTGACCGGGTAAGAAAGGAGTACAGCGCCCGCATTCACAAGAAAACATCACGGTAATCGGCATTGGGGGAAAAAAAAAAGCCCAATAAAAGGTGGACGGGCAAAGGGGAAGAGAGTAACAGGCAGCGGGAAGCACCGTCGATCTCGCCGCAGGGTTCGACTGGGGAGCAAATCCAATGCGAGTTGGTCCAGAGGGGCTATCAGGTCAGAGGAATGCAACGCCCACTGCAGAGATTCGAAAAGGGGAAGGAAAAAAGGAAAGTCTAGAAAAAACAACAAACAACGTAGGAGGGGGGTAAAAGAATAGAGAAATAGTTGCTGAAACGAAAGCAAAGGGGTCTATCGCGGGGGAGGCAAACAAAAAAAAAAAAAGGCCGACGATATGAAAGGCGCGCTGAGAGGGGGAATCGGAGGGGGAAGAAAATGAGAACTTCATGACTGTCCTTCACCTAAAAAAATCCCGCCGCGGACGAAATTACAAAAAAAAAAAGGGAGGGTCCATCAGAACCAAGGTGAACGGGGAAATTGGAAACGTATTCACGAACGTCTTGTAAGGTATTCCGATTCGCGTGGGGGGCGGCTCAGGAGGAAAAAAAGCTGGCAAGCCACTTGGGAAAAAACCGCCGAGGGAGAACCGGCGACCTTCGTTCTGGATTGTCGCTGGGGGGGACTGTTAAATTCCTGTGGATGCAGCCAAAAAAAAAAGGAAAAAAAGTGCGTCCTGACGTTAATCGAAAAGCGATAATTTGTTCTTGGATCGGGGGCCGACTAAAAAAAAAGACGAGGGCCATCAAAAGCCGAAGAAGAGCAACCTGCCGTCCGGAACCGAGCCTTGAGTTGCCGTGGACTGGTGAAAGTGCCCTGGGCAAAAAGCAGGAAGAATCTTCAGAAAGACCCAGGCCCTCTCGAAGGCCCATGAAAAAAACAGTGAGTGAAAAAGTTCGGCCACCTGGGAAAATGAGCGAAAAAAAAGGTAAAAAACCGACGCGTCGCAAGGTGGAGAAAGGGGCTGAAAGTAAAGACTGTGGGGGGGACAAGCAAAGGCTTGGCCTGAAAGGACCGGGTTGTTGTCACCGGCACCCCAAAACCCCACTGCCGCGAGCAGGGACCACCGCACCCTGGTGCAGCAGGGGGAAAGATACTCATGGCGCCCTCAAGCTTGTCCAGGGCTAGTTGGTCAACCCAAAACATAAAATGCAAAAAAGGGCCCGGTGAATACGCGGGCACCCTGCCTGGCCTTGAAAAAAAGGTAAAATGGGGGGACGGAAAAGGAAGGAAAGAACCTCTGGGGACCCCCGGGACAAAAGCATAACCTTACTATCAACTAACTGGCACCACTAGAGATGTCCCGGGGTGTCCTACGAAAAAAAGAAACCTCTCCGGCAGACTCTATCAGAAAAACTGCACAGGAATCAAAAAAGAAGTGGGGTATGAGGGAGCAATTTGACACTCTATCGCCCCTAAAACCGGAGCTACCTTGGAAGACTCGTGACGAGATGAGGAAGGGAGAAAACTTGGCTGGGCTTGAAGCCCAAAAGATTGAGCAGCCGGAGCCCTGAGAGGGAAAAGGCTTTAACAAAAAGGGAGTTGAAGGCCTGGATTCGTGCGGGCTGATAGAGATTTTCCGGCGCAGGAACGGATCGAAAGAGGCAATGAGACGGGGGGAACAGAGTGAAACGAAGAGGAAATCAAGGGAAGGGGGAGGTTGGGCCGCAACGATCCGGTTGAAAATCCCAAGTTGTAAAAGCAAGAGAAAAGGGGAGCGCGGCCCACTGAGGAATGATGAGCTTGGGGAGAAAACGCCAGGAAAAAAAAGAACACTTGTTGACAACAGCCGTGAAAAGACCGCGCCCGAGCAAATTGTGAAGGGTCAGGGGGGAAGAAACGTGTGGGCGACGGAGTTGAGACTTGGACGCCGCATTGAGAGTGAATCACCTTTCCCACATGCAAGTTTGAAAAAGGGGGGGCAAAAACATGTTGGGAGAACATATGTGCGAAAAAGCCGTATTTGGACGCTTACTGCTTAAAAAAGTTGGGGGACCGGGAGGGAAGGAGTTACCCTGTGGGAAAAAAAATTCCGGTTGAAGAAACCATTCGGGGGGACATCTCCAGTCGAATAGAAGCGGGTTCAGGGAATGTGAAAAAGTAAAAAGGGAGGTCTCTTACTTATTGGAATGACTCCCTTTCGGCCGGGAAAAAAGGGTCGAAAAAACTGCAATCACCGTGAAACCGGGGGGGAACTTATGTGCAAACCCATCAAGATTCCACAAGTCTGGGGGGGGGGGTGCAGCTGGGGGATCCTCCAAAAAAGGGGAAGTGAAGGTGTTTTTTAGAGTACCGAGCGGGGCTTTAAAAGAAATGCAGGGGGGAGAATGAAAAAGGGGAATAGTAAAAACAAAACTGTAGTGAGGAAACCAATAGGGGAACAAGCCATGAACCTCGTAAGAAGACTCAATCCCGACACGCAATCCCACTGAAGGAAACACCAGCGACCACGGGGTAAAAAAAAAAAGGCCATCCCTCAATGAAGAAAAGAAAAAAAATGAGGAAATCCTGAGAGACAAGCGCGCCGCTGAAAGGTGATTTGCAGGGGAAAAGCAGCACCAGGAGAAAAAAAAGCAGAGAACAGATCCGCACTAACAATCAAAGCTGCAAGGGAAGTCCCTCGAAAAGAAGTCTCCCTTGGGGGCCGGGTGAGAAAGAAAGAGCCGAAGAGGTTCGACGAAAAAAAAAAAAAAAAAAAGGGACTACGAAGGGGGGGGGTAGCTCACAAAAAAAATTCGCCGCGAGGTGCACAATCAAAGGAATCCTCAAAAAAAAAGCGAGAACCCGGAAAAAAAGCGGAGGGGCGGTGATTCCGATTCTAACAGCAAACTGGGGGTAAACGGCAAAAGATACTGCAAAGGGGCCTGAGAACCAGGAGGGGGACTAGCCTCGGGGGCACATCTTAAGATCACTGAAAAGGAAGCTGGCGGGGTTCGCACAATGACTAAGGGATCGACGGAAAGCTTAGGGGATGCCGCAAAAACAAAAAAAACAGAGAATAGGGGAGGTTGGTCCTGAACCCGGCCGGCATCCACGACCCCTGGTGAGAAAAAACTTGGTAGGGGGGACTTTGTTTTCCGGAAGGGGCACAAAAAGGGGGGGGCAGAGTTTCCGAATAAAAGGCTATTCTCCCCAGGGAAAAAAAAAGCAGCGAGAGCAAAAAAAAAAATATCGAGGAACACCAAGGAAAAAAAAGGCCTACTATCTCCAGCAGTCTCTACCAACGAGGCGAGAAAAGTCCAAAGGGATTCAATAAGAGGATTGTTGGGGGGGGGTTTTAACGTGAAAGTCAGAGAAGAATAAGCAAAAAATCCTGGAGATGCCTCCAGTTCTAAGAGTTATGTCATTTGCACAGGATCATGGGGAAAAATGCCCGGGGGAGCCCGAAAACCCAAAAAAAAGTTGGGGGGGGAGAAAGTAAGGGGGCCGGGGAGGAGACATGATCTAGTCCATCGCTGGGCAAAAAAAACGATTGACAGGCAAAGGGCATCGGGGGACCAACAAGGGGGGGGAGGTCTTAGCAGGCACAGTGTTTTGCCGACGCATTAGCCTGGACGGCACGGGGCTCAAGGAAAAAAACAAGACAGAGTCGGGGAAAGGGGAAAGGCAAAAGGGGGGGAAGAGGGGGGAAGGCCACGGGGAGGACCGTCCCAAACCTCAAGGGAAAAAGAGAAAAGAGTCGCCGGATGAGGGACCAAAAAAAAAAGACTAAGGCCGTGGTGCAGGGGGGGAAAAGACAAATAGACAGGGCTGGAACTCGCTGCGCGGGACAAGTCAACTCAGCACAGCGGGGAAGACGGAAAAAAAAAAAAAAGAAGAAACGTGTAAACCTATAAAAAAAAGGTTGAGCTGATGCACTTTGTCATTGGAAAGGCAAAATAAAAGTCCGCAGGGGGGAAAGCCCGCCAACACCAGTGGGACCGAGAGGAAGAGGGTTGAAAAACGGACGGCCCAGGGGGAGGCTTCCGGACGGGAATCGATGCCCGCAGGGAATGAGGGGGAGTAATCAAAGAAAAATTTCATGGCGAGAAATACCAGAGAACGGAAGGGACCCGATACTCCATTCAGTGGCTTGGGGAAAAAAGGAGAAGGGGGCGAAAAAAGTTGTGAAAGAACTAAAAACACGAAAGAAAGAAGAAGAAATCGCAGGTTTCCAAAAAAACCAGTTCTCGACACAGTTCCCGCGAGACCTGGGGGAAAAACGCATAAAAAAACGAGTGGAAGCTGTTCATGGAAAAAAAAAACACGGAAAAATGCCGGCCCGAGGACAATCTGGCGGGCAAAAGGACTCCGTCCATTGGGAGCTGGGGCATGCAGGGAAAAGAGCCAGTGGGTTGAAAAAAAGGGGGGAACCGAAAACTAAAGGAACGTCCACCGAAAAGGGGAAAAACCCGAGGGAAGGGGGGAAAACGCCAGAACAGGGCCGACCCGGGAAAAAACTCCTATTCTGACCAAGGGCCGCGAAAAAAAAAAGGGAGTCCCTCGAAGGAGGGAAAAGAGACAGTGGGCCTCGCGGGGAGCGGAGGGGAAAGGGGTCGGGCCCCGTTGGGACGGCGGCCTGCAAACTGAGAAAGAAAAATGATAGGGGGAAAAAGGGGAGGGGAGAAAAAGGCTAAAACTGTCATCGGCTAGAGAAGGAAACTGGAGATGAGGAGAAACTCCCCCCGCTTTGAATTCTTCCGGCACGTTTTACCGTGGGCGGGGGGGAAGATTCACGAAAGGAAAAAAAGGGGGGGAATGCAGGGGGGGAAGGGCTCGGGTTGCGACCAAAACAAAAAGGTCGACGCGAAAGGGCACTGGCTCTAACTTGGGCAAAATGGCGCGAAGGGGGGGGGATTGGACGGGTGAAGGGGGAAAAGTGGAGGGCGTGTCTGGAAGGGGTCCGCGAACTGGGAGGGCTCAAGGAGCAAGGAAAGCAAGAAAAAGGGGGGAGTCGAAAGAGCGGGCCGTGGAGAAGCTGACTGCCCTGAAAATTTCGAGGTTGAGAGTAAGAAAAAGGGGGGCTGACCTAAGAACCCTACTGCCGTCCGTACCAACCGGAGGGGAAAGGATTTGGGAAGGGCACCGGGGGGGAGGGTCTGGGGGTGTCTGTGGCACCAAGAGCACTAGTGACCATTCTGAGAGTCTGCCTGGCCCAAATCATTGAGGGGGCTCGGTGGAAGGAAAAAAAGCTGCCACCAAAAAGGCGAAAAGGGGAAGAAATGGAACAGAAGCAAAAACCCCCTGGTCGAATGGCTGATCAAAAAGCTTTGGGGGCGGGTAATTCCAAGACACTGAAGTCTGCCAGATCCTGGACGCATGAAGAGGGGAAGAAGTGAGGTATAAGCCCCAGAAAAACGGAAACCACTCTCCCGGGGGGGAAAAGCCAAAAAAATTACCAAACAAATTATTGGGGGAAAGGCCAAGGAAAAAAAAACTGGTCCCAAGGTGCACGTAAATTTCCTCATACCTGCGCGGAAAATGAATGGGGAAAAAACTAAGGTTGAGGGGGCATGCGCCTAGAAAAACTCTACCCCTTTGCATAAAAGAAGGGGGGGGTCAAAAGAGTCAAGACGCGCAATGACGGGAAAAAGGGACAGGAAAAAAAAAAGCACGTCAAGTAACTAATCCTCCCCAACAGCATACACTGGAAGTGAGGGGGGAATCTGGGGAGAAATTCAGAAATCCCAACTCTTGAATAAAAAAAAAGACAGTAAGGGAGGGGGCTCCGAGGAATTCCAAATTCTAAGGGGAAGAAAGGGGGGAGTCTCCATCGCTGGTCGCCAAGGGAACTTGCAAAAAAAAAAAGATCTTTGGTGGCAGGGTGCAGGAAAGAGGTTGGATGGGGGGGGGCTATCGAGCCGGGACCTTGTACTTAAAATCGAAAGGAATAGGGACCGGAAAACGGATGGACTTCTAATTGAAAAAGGGAAAATGGGGAAAAAAAAAGAACATGCCGTGTGTTTCGGATTACCTCGCCTAGCCAGGTTATAGGGGTGATGTTCTGGTACGAGGAAGGGGGGGGTTCGGAGGGGGAAGGGAATGAAAAGGCTGGAAAAAAAAAATTGTAGAGATTGTTCTAGCTGGGGAAAAGGGGGGATCACCGACCAAAAGGGAAGCAAGGGGAAAAAAGGGGCAGACCAAAGTTAAACCGCTGGGTTTCTGAAAAAAGGGAACAGAGCAAAAAAAACGACGAAAAGGAACAGCCCGAAGAAAAAAAAGTACAGAGGATTAGTGAGCTACCTGTTTTCGTGTGGGGGCTAAAGGGTTCGCGAGCGGGAAAAGAGAAGGGGTTACCTGAAACGATGGCAGGGAAGTAGTGGGACAGGTGAACGAGACCAATTGGTGTCCGCAAATCAAAGAAAGGAGGACGAGAAAACGACAGCAAGTGGTCGAGGCCTTGGACGGCGAACGGAGAAAAAATACGGGGGGGGTAGGAATCCTGGGAAAAAAAAAAAACGGGATGGCTGGAAGGGGCCTGCTAAACGGAAAGGAAATAAAGGGGAAAAAAGGGCGGCGCCGCGGACTCAGCATATGCCGGGCATCTACTTTCTGAAGAGAATGCGATGAAAAAGGAGGAAACGACGTACCCGGGTTGGAAAGCTGGGAACAAGCGGCTTAACGTGAACGCGCAGAAGCAGGCAAGGGGAGCCTGGGTAAAAAAAAAAAAAAAAACAAAAAAAGAGATAAGTAACAAGAGAAGATAGGAAGGAACAAAGGGGACAAAAGAGAAAGTGGGGACCGAAAACAGCTTCAACAAAAGACTCAGCCCCGCCAGATGCAAACAGCAAAATGAAAAGGGTGTCCCTTGGCTAGAGCCGCAAAAAAGAAACTCACATAACTGCCTCATTGTCTTGCGCCTCGGACCCCGGAAAAAAGAGTTAAGTGGGCCAGGAGGAATTGACTCTCAGGGGGGGAAAAAAAAAATCAAAGGGGGAGAGATCCTTCCTAACATAAACCAATTTCTTTGGGGGTAAGAACCTAAATGAGAGACCGGGGGCTGGGAAAGGTATCGTCTCTCTCAAATTCACGATTTCTGTAAAACCTGGAGAAAGACCGCTACATCTAAAAGGAAAACACAGTACCGCCGCTGGGAAAAAAATCCGCGCATGGGGAAAACGCTTAAACCATTTCCTTCAAAAAAGAAAAAACAAAGCGCTGGAGGGAACGGAAGGGAGGACTGCCCAGGGGTTTCTGCCAAAAAGATTTTGAACAGAAAAAAAGAAAAAAAAAAAAAACGGGTCTAAAGGGTCTCGTACAGTACTAAAAATAATGACCTGGGGAAAAAAAAAAACTGGGGGGGGTCGGCATTCCAAGAATAGGTTAGCTTCCCTTAAACGCGGTTAATGGGAAAAAAAGCCGGGTTAACAGGCAAAGATGTCAAAGGGACAACCCGATCTAATCGGCACAACAAAAAAGAAAAGGGCAGGGGCGAGACCTTGTATCGAAAAGACGAGGCCACACATCAAGTCGAATCCTTTGGAGGCTTCAAGGGGAAAAAATCGACACAAGCCAACATCGAGAGAACGCAAAAAGTAAAACGCGGAAAAGTGGACAATTCGACCAAAAAGAAAGGGGGGCGAAAAGTCCAAAAGAGCCCGGGG
>Ga0179593_1555203_pt1 | contig 19120 bp, 22 predicted proteins | sample CZODoug2_1_08_16_FD_185931 | JGI IMG/M metagenome (GOLD analysis project Ga0179593, IMG submission 185931) | Vadose zone soil fungal communities from Angelo Coast Range Reserve, California, USA - CZODoug2_1_08_16fungal (PacBio error correction) | ecosystem: Environmental > Terrestrial > Soil >...
CAGGGACGGCGCGGATCTGTCACGCAGGCAAGACGGCCAGAGCCTGGAAAAGTCAATGGCGGCCTGTCGAGAAAATCCCAAAAAAAGAAAAAGCTGGTGGGGACGAAGTGACGGAGAATGATCCCGTTTCAAAGGACGACCGCTCTCAGCGACCCCAGGAACCTGAGGGAAAAAATCGGGTGTTCGGCAAAAAAATCGGGGACAGTAACCAGCCAGGTCTGGATCTTGATCAGCCAAAGGAAGCCGAAGCTTACACGTATAGGGGAAGGAAATCTGCCAGAAGTTCCCCGCGGCTCGTTTGCGTCGCGCAAGACCCGCATGGTGCTTCTGGGGTATATTTCCGCAAGGGGACACTGTGGGGGGGGGGCCATCGAAAAAGAGCGGAGGTTAGAGGCAGGGGGGCACGACGAAAAGGCGGACTGAGGGCATTGGGGAAAAACTTTCGATCTGGGACCCACCCCCGGATCATCGTAGTAAGAACCAATGAGGGCGCTAAGGGGCACAGAAACGTTGCTTAAAAAAGCGGGTCGTGAGGCCTTTCCTAAGGGGTAAGAAGCAGCAAAGAAAAAAAGAAGACTGCCGAGAAAGCCATCAAACGGCCGTACAGACAGATCGCCATCCAACCCAAAAAGCACTCTGCGAAAACGAGAAGTTCTAGGGGGAAAGAAAAAAAGAAAAAAACTAGGAGAAGCGGCAAAACCAAAATTTGCGCCGTAAACGAAGAACAAAAAAAACATCGGCCATTGGACCGCAAAACTAAAAAGGGAGACCAGAAAAAATGGGGACAGGAGCGAGGTCAGACCAGGACAGCGCGGAGCTTAACAAGTGGCCCTGGGGAAAAAACCAATAACGCGCCTGGGGAAAAAGGAACGTCAACACAGGGGAGGGCCGGAAGAGGGGACTTGAAGGGGGGACAACCAGAGGACTGCTGCGCCCAAAAAACACGGTTAGAGGTCGCGTCGAGAACACGACCGGAGAGGGGGGCCCAGAAAAAAACCGCCGAAACGCACTCATGGGGGGAATAAAAGGCCCAACAAAGGGAACGAACGCTTCAGAAACGGCGGTCCGGCACGTGCCCTAATCATCCGTACCTAAAACAAGTCCCATAGACCGGGGCAATCGGGAGGGGGGGGGTGAGGGGGCCCGCAAAAATGTTTTCCCTCCGCTGTCCAAGCCAGTGGAAAAAAGGGGGAAAGTGAAAGGGTGTGAGAAACCCCGTGTTTCCGTTTTCCGTCCTATCGGGTGAATAGGGAACAAAAAGAAAGGCGGCAACTCAAGAACCGAGGTGGAACGAATTTTGAACTCCGAAAGGCTTCGCTGCAATCGAAAAAACACCACACAGTGATACAATTGGGGAGACCTAGGAGTTTGGAGATAAAGGCCAGGAAACGTCTCAACAGCTAAACCAGGGTGAAAAAAAAGGTCGTATGAACAAGAAAACTTTTTAAGGGGTGGGGGGTGATCGTTAAAGCGCAACAACCCGAGGGAAAGATCAAGAAATAAAAGACTGACAACGGAAGTTGAACGCCATAAGAAAACCCACGTCCCATGGCTACCATGGGGAACGACGATGACCACGTGAACCCGAAAGCAAAGAGTGGTCCAAGCCTCCAGAGAAAAAGTTGGGGACCGGGGGACACGGCCACGGCTTTGGGAGCATATCGGTTATTGTACGGGTTATCCGAAGGAAAATTCTTACCAAAAAGGACGGGGAAAGGGAATAAAAGTCCTGTACCCTGGCCTTTAGTCAAAAGAGAGAGCACGCCTTCATACGAAAGGAAAGGTTCTTTGTTCAGGGGGGACACAACCTGGGGGGCTTGCAAAACGGTCCCATAACCCTGCGCCTGGGGGCCGCACTCTAATGACGGAATAGATCGCAAAAAAAGGTGGGGAGAAGCACCTTTTTGGGGAAAACGCCTTGGGCCTGCTCCTAGTGCAAACACCAGGCAGCAACCAAACAAACACGCAGGTAGAAAAAGAAGGCCCGGCCCGAGGGAAGATGGTAGGTGTACCAAATACCTAAGCGCAGCAGAGCAGTCACACTATACAATTCAAAAAACAAACCGAAAAAAAAACAAAAAAGACAACGCTTGGACCTGCAGAAAGAGGGGACCGAGGGGAGTTTCACGGACAATGAGAGACAGAATAAATAACAGATGCGAACCCTATCCGAGTCCCTCAGGTTCGAAGACGATAGACCGACAACAACACCGGAGATTAGGAGAAGAATTGAGCCACGGATTGTCGCGTCAAGCGTGATTCCCTCCAAAGAATGCTCCCAAATCCATTTCGTGCAAAAGCAATCGAGCCCGATTTTTCTTCGGCTAAAAGGGGGGGGGGGGCAACAGGAATTAGTCGGCGAAACGGCCGGAGGCCGGAGCGGTTTTGTACACCACCATTCTCGACCTGGCGAGGTAAAAAAACCGGAGCAAAGGGCTTGGGGACCCTCCGGTGTTCAACGCGGGGGAGCAGGTAAAATGGACAGGAATTAGAAAAAAAGGAAGCGAATACGATCCTAAGACGCCCTCCGCGCAAAAAAGGAAAAGATAGGAACTGCTCCCAAACATAATGCGCCAATCCCCGCCTTCCGCCGCGAAGGAACGAAAAATCTTTTGAAAGAAAGCCAGAGTTACGAAAGGGAATCACGTCAAAGGCAAGGACTTTTCAGCCGAGTGGCGGATAACCCTTCTCCTTCAACGTGCCGTGAACCCCTTTGACCACTTGTAAAGGAAGAAAAGTGAGGGAAAGGGAGGGGGGGTGAAGAACCCTGGGAGAGGGGGGGAAAAACTCAATGGGGCGTTCAACTCGGCCTGTCCTTCCAGCCTCGGAGAAGGCCCACTTTTGAATAAAGGGGGACTCCAGGGGGGGGGAGCTTTACAGAAGCCCTGGCGCACAAGGAGCAACGCCCCGGGGAAAGCCTTTTGGGGAGGTTCAAGAAAGTTTGAAGCAAGGGAGAAAGTACCGGGAGGTCCATGTATGAAAAAAAAACGACTGAGTTGTTTCCGAGCGCTGTGGGGGAAAAATCGAAAAAGAATAGGCCTTGTAGGGGATTGGCTGACTCTTCAACAAGGAATCGGGCCGGAAAGTGGGAGTCAAAGGGGGGAGGGGAAAGGGACGGAGTGCGGCTGACCGTTACTTAGACAATAGCCATGGGGGCCCGAACCCCAAAAAAAAAAAAACCAGAATTTCATATAAAACGGGCGGCACTGTTACAGGGAAGGGATGCTCAACGCCGAACCGGCGGTCCCAGCCGTAGTGTTCAAACACATCCCGGCCTAGGAGAAAGAGAGTAGAACGGGGGGAAGGGGGTCCGAGGCCGTGAGCGAACCAAGATAAACCCGACTGGAGGGAAAAGCATCTTTTTGGAAAAATCGTCCGACAATAGCCCAGTGAAAGGGGACAGATCGGACCCGCGCGTTCCCCCCCCCCCAAACTTGGGACCCAAACGTCCGTTGTAGAAGCATGAAAAAGAGTGGGGGGGGGGTGTACAAAGGCTCAGGGGCTCGGGGGGGGGGAAAAAGGGCGGCAGTGTGGGGTTGAGACATGAAAAGATGACGGGTGTCTCGAGAAAAACGCGCCAATGGGTTAGCTGGAAAAAAAAGAGAAGAAAAGGTCCTGGGAACAGTGAAAAGCACTCGCACAGACGAAAGAGACGGGGAGGGGCTCGATGGCGAGCGACTTTCAGGCCCCATGCTTTTCTTCGGGAGAGGACTGTGCGGCTGCTGCCGAAGGGAAAAAGAAAAGCACGGCATCAGTACATGTGCAAAGGCGCGCTCAAAAAGCCGTGGTGGGTGGGACTATTCCGATCGCAGAAAGAATCACCCCCAATAAAAAAGGGCCGGGAGTCGTGAAAGGGGGGGATAGAAAAGTAGATCTGGAGACGATGCCCCCTAAATTGTCTCGGAGCCTGACCCACCAAAAGCAAAAAGAGGGTCCCGAAAACCCGACGACAAGAAGCGGACGTGGGCAAGAAGGGGGGGAAATTCGATCCGAAAAGACGTCGAATCCCTTGAAGGATCAGAATTGACCAGACATGGGGATCTGAGTGGTCGACAGGATGGGGGGCATCGGTCGATATCGGGGGAGAAAAGGATATCGTTAACCGGAAATTCGGTCCATCACCAGACCTGGGATCTTTCTCCGACATGAAGACGTGCGAATCCAGGAGCCATGGCCCTTTGACCTGCAGAAAGAAAAAAGGGAGGAGACTGGGGGCAGATGGGGGGACTAGAGAAAATAAAACAACGGGAGGAGGGGAGAGAAAGAGATCAGGGTAACGCTCTCGGAGCGGCAAAAAACGCCAGCATCTACTTCAAGGCTCTGTTCCGGCACAGAAAAAGGGGGGGTGATGGACTAAGGGAAAGGAGACGATAGACCCTTACAGGACGACGGAGTCGAAGAAAAAAAAACGTTCGGCTGGGGAAATCGGTTTTTTCGCCCGAAAAAGACCGTGGCCCAGGATAACAAGAAAGGGTTCAGGTTATCCCAAAGGAACCGCAGGGAGTCTAAAAGGATGACACAAAAAGGAGCGGCTCGGGGGAGAGCGCCCAAAGGAACCCCCCCCCCAAAAAAGGGTGCGGTTGTTGGTCGGGGAAAGGGAAAAAAAAAGAGGGAAGAGAGGGGGGGTGTGACTGGGAACCCTTTGTTAAAAAAAGAAAGGAAAGGCGGACGTGCATAATGGGGCAAGTTCGAAACATGAATGAGAGGCCGAGTCAGGGACGAAAAAACGCGGGCAACCCTACCTCTGGGGGCCCAGAACGGTCGGCAGCCGATTCCAGCAGGGGGAGAATATAGAACGGTTCCCGGAGAAAAAAACGCAAGCGACCCTAAGAAATAATACTTTAAAGCGCAGATCGCGACAGAGAGAAAAAACACCGCAGGGTAAGGACGGATTGCCAACGTAAAATACTACGATGGACCTCTCAACCCAAAATTGCGCTGTCTGCGATCCCAAAAAGAAAAGTCAAGAAAAAAAAAAAGCGCCAGAAGGTTAATAAAAATACGTCCTCCCTAAAAAAAAAAGGGACCACGGAAAAAACATGCTATGTCGCCCAAAAAAAAGACTTCGAGAAGAAGAAACAAGGAATTGGGGGGGGTCACAGAACGGCGAAGGGGAAGGGGAAGCTTCCATCAAGGCTGGCCCTCTAAACGCGTACTATTGGGGGGCAAAAGGACAGTGCGTGGGAACTACAAGAAGGTTATCGTGGGGGTCGCTCAAGACCGGAGCCGGCCACCAAAGACCCCGCTTAACTCAAAAGGGACCACATCCGAGGCCCAAGAAATGGGGACGAACGCCGGGCACCGAACGCGTGCGACACGTGGGCCAGGCAGATTCGAACCCTGAAAAGAAAAAAAAAGGTGAAGATAAGGAAACGGGTTTTGTGGGCGGGGAGGTAAAGCACTATGGGTGCAGCCAAGTAAGGACAATCCCGAGTTCCAGTTTCGAAAAGGGAAGGGGGGGAAGAGCCTGGACACAAGGAGGATAAAATGAAAGAGAGACAAAAAGCAAACGGCGGGGAAAACGAAAGATCCGAGGTGGGGGGAGGTGGTTTCCCGCCAAAGCGTCCCGAGGAAAGAGAGTACAAAAGGGTGTCCAATGAAATGTCGCCTACAAAGGAACAGGGTTCATAAAAAAGTGGCTTTCAAAAAAGCCGAAACAAAAAGTTCTCGCAGGGCCAATCCCAGAGAAATTTTGGGAGCCAAGTGCATTAATAGTGAGCCAAGAAAAATAAGGACAAAATGGAATAAAGGAACCTTCAGAAGAACAGGAAAAGACAAACAGATGTTTGACGTAAGGGCGTAACCACATCTTTGAGGTTTGTGTTTTTTTTGACTACGTGGCGATGACCAATCTAAAGAGAGAAGAATAAAACGATGGGAAAGTGTGGCGAAAGAAGCACGGGGAAAAGGTCTATAAAAACGGGTTTAAATCAAACGCACGGCAAGGCTGACGTACATGAAGGGCCGGGATCAAAAGAGGGGACCCTCCCTGGGGATGGTCGGACAAAAAGTCTATCTGACAAAGTAAAAATCCCTCTGGTGAAGTCGGCGGCCAGGGTGAGGGGTGTGCAGGGGATAAAATCTCTTGCACGCGTTTTGCGCGAAGGCGGGCGGATAGAGGGGTCAATCCGGTTGGAAAGGTCCACGTGGGGGCCGGAGGGGGCCCGGGGAGAAAAAGGTTGCCAAAAAACAAAAAGAACACCGAACGGTCCCAACCAATAAGGGGGAAGGGGGGAGACGACAAAACTGAGGGGAAGAAATGGTTGGTGAAAAAAAACGATACGGACAGGACAAGCCATCGGGAGCCCTGAGCAGAAAGGACCAACGGGTTTTTTACCGGCCACACCCAGAGAAGAAAAAAGTCAGGGGGGGGAAAACATGAACTGCGAATTGCTCAGAGGCAAGTCCCTCCTGCTTCAGGGACTGCAAGTCGCGGACTAAAAGGGGGGGAAGAGAGAGCAAAAAAAAAACGGAGGAGGGGGAAAAAGAGAAGAGATGCCCGGTAGTGCCAACTCTGCGGGGAACGGCAGCGGTTAATAACCGCATAAGACAAGAGAGAAGTAAACAGCCAACGGGGAGCCCGACTCGGCTTGCACAAAAAAAACTTGGTCAAACATTAACTGCCTCGGGGGGAAAACCGGGGGAGAAAAGCGACCGATCGGGTGGTACAAAAATTCTCTAAAAAGCGGGAGCCTTGGGGACCGGTCCCCACGAAGGTGGGGGAAACCGTAAAAAAAAAGGGTGGTGGCATACGGCGGATACACCAAATCGGGGGAGGGGGGGGATGACAAAGAGGAGGGAGAATTGAACAAGAAACGCACCAGGACGCCTGCAACCGCGCCAAGAGCTTCTGGCCGCTGCTAAGAAAAAATGGAGGCCGGGTCAACCGTCAGAGAGGAGGAAAAAAAAAGCTAGCGGGTTTGACGAAAGCCAGGTTCCGATGAAAATCCCTAAAGGGGGGAACGTTCCAAAATGCGTGCGCAGCAAAGGATAGAAGGTGCCGGGCTTCAGCAACGGGGAAACGAACATCGGCCGGGGGGCATCCTTCCGATCGGGAAACGATTTGGGGCATCGTCGCCCGGGTGGAGCCACGACTGGCCAAAAGAGGGAGGGTTCAAGGGCTGGAAAGTCCCGCGAGACTTTGAGAACCGTCCAAAGTGCGCCTTGGCATTCCCTAACCTGTGCTCACAACAATTAAGGAAGAAACCAAAAAGAAAAAAGTGGAGGGTAGGGCCAAGGGGAAGAAAGGAAAGGTGGGGGAGGTCCGCCATCATTCATAACTGTGCGCGAGGGGCCAAAACTATCTCCAGGGGGAAAAAAAGCGACAAACGAGAATCGGAAGCAGGGAATTGGGGGGGGGACGCGCCTGAAAAAAAAAATGATCTTTCGGACGGAGCTCCCCCAGCAACGGGCTGGGCGACTCGACAGAGGCTACCGTACTAAGAAAGCGCGGTCTCAATCCAAAAAGACACCCGTGGAGGGGACCGATATGAACGGCAAAGTTCACTTCAGGTCGTATGAAAGGGGGCCACGGCCCACGGAAATCGTCTTCCAGAGAAAAATTTGGGGGGACCTTCAGGGGTCCTGAAAAAAGAAGGGAGGAAGGGGTGGAAGGAAGGGTCGTGATCTAAAACGAAACCGTGAGAAGAATACCATCTGGTTTGGGGTCCCATCGTCCCACGCAAAGGAAAAGCAAGGGGGAGGGCTGGAAAGTTTAGGGTGGAAAGTGACCTTTTAGAAATTACTACGGGGAGGTCCTTGTGGCTGACAAAAGCTAAGGGGGGCTCACCAAAAAAGGAAAGTTTTGAAACGCAAGTGAGTGTTTGAAGGGGGCCGATGACAGGGGGGGGGCTCGCCGACAAATTTGGGTTTAAAAATTCCATCTTCGTCAAGTTGTTTCAAAAAGAAGCAATCCGAAACCTAAAGGAAGTCACGGGGAGCAGGGGGGGACGGGCAGGAATTGAAAAGGACCGTTGTGATGCTTCAAGAGCATGCGGGGTCTTCGGAGGGGCTCCGACCGGAGAATGGAAAAGGGAGAAAAACCCGCAAAAAAGAGGAAAGCCAAGGGGGGAAAAGGAACACAGGGCACCCGGGGGTTTCGACGATAGGGCAGATTCTAAAGCCCATTGCCCAGGGCCGTCCGCCCAACACTGTCGTCGGTGGGGGGGGGGCTCAAAAAAGCCACGCGCACCGGGGGAGAAGGCGAGACACCAACTTCCAGGGTCGCTGACACCGGACCACCACCTCAAGGGGTCACCAGGCCGCGAGACACGAGCAAGAGGGCAAGAAAAAAAGGGGAAAGGGAACGGAAAGGTCCCAGAAGGTTGCGGGGGGAAGAGAATTGAAAGAAAGTGCAGGGATGCTTAGAGGTCGGCGAACACGGCGACGCCTTTTCGAGGATCGTCGTCAGAGTAATCGTGAAAAGGCCAAGGGAAAGAGAAAAAAGAAAGGTATGGGAAAAAAAAAAAAAGTGAACAGACGGCTTCCGGCCGAAGGCTTGAGAGCCGACGAGAGGGAAAATACGGCTCGCCAAAAAAATACAAACTGAAGAAAAAGAAGGAGACTGGAGATAGACCCCCCCCCCCCCCAAAAAAACCCCCCTCAAGCGGGCCAAGACACAAGCCTGGGATCGAAAAGTACAAGTGAAAGTGAGGGGAGGTCGGCGAGAAAAAGCAGGGTTAAGAGATAAAGTTGACCGGGAAAAAGAATATCCTTCTGGGACGACCGTATCTCGAAAGGGCGCTGCCCAAAGGTCGCACTGAGGGGGAAAGAATCCAAAGGGGGGGGGGGGGACGGGGTCAAGGAAAGGAAGCAGGACGAATCGCTCGGAGGAAATGCACACCAATCTTAAAAAAAAAAAGTCCCTGGCGACAACCGGGCGTCGAACCAGAAGTGGAAAAAAATTGGGGAGAGGGAGAAAAAAATGGAGGACATGACCCCCGATCCATACGGATTTTGGGGCCCCTTGTTAAATGAATAAGGAAATTGGGGGGGGGGGGAGGGGTTTCGGGAAAGAGAGAAGAAGAAAAAACAATAGTCGCTCCTAAAAACGGGGCACGAGGGTTCTGCCGCTGGGGCAAGGAGGTCCAGGACCAACAGAAACCAGAAGACAGAAGAAAAACCGCATACCTACAGAGAAAAGCAAAGAGAGTTCCTGAAAAGTACGCAGAAGCATCGAAATCCAGGAGATTAGAGACAAAAAGTGGAAAGAAGAAAAAGGGGGGAGAAAGAAAAAATACCGAAGGGGGATGGGAGACAACAAAACAAAAAAAAACAAACAAACACTCGTAGAGAAACGGAACATGTGGAAAGGAAAACCTAGTAGAAGTAAAAGGACACTAGAGAGCTATTCAGCAAAAGAAACCAGCTTCTTCAAGATTCTAAAAGACTTGAAAAGGGGGGAGGGGTGAAAAATAGGGCTAAAAAAGAAAAGGGGAGGGGGAGACGTCGAGGAACGAAATTTTTACAATGCGACTTAAGTCCTCCAGCAACGGTACAACAGATCCAGAACCCAAGGGGGAAGGGGAACGATAATAGACAGTTAAGGAAATGTCCACGTACAGAAACACTACGAGCGGAAAAGGAAAGTGGGGCAATATCAAGAGACGGACCAGAAAAACGGACAGTTTTCATATCGGGGGGGGGATTCAACTTGGTGGCTGGATCGTCCAGGGGGTAGGGAAGGTGGACGGACAGCACCGGCAAGAATGTCCAGGGACAAAAGGGAAGGGGGCTTGGGAGACCTCCGTTCGAGAAATCAATGGTTGGGGGAAGAAGCCCAGCAAGAAAGGGGGATAGGGGGTGGGGTCAGAGTGGGAACGAATCGGAAAAAGTCGCTCCCTTCATACAAATTTGGGTAAGCCTTCCTGGTAGTCTCTAAAGGGCGGAAGGAAGGGCTGAAAGAAAAAAAACCTCCAAGAAGTGATCCAGAATGGTGGGAAAGGGGATGACTGATCTTACTCGACAAAAGTCGACCACACTAAATGAGCACATAAAGTGGCAGAAGAGAAAAGAAAAGGGAACGCAAGAAACCGCCGGATTTGGGAACGCATCGCGGTTGGACACTCCATCGGAGCCAAAAAAAATTGCGGGGAGAAAAGGAGACAAACGCAGTCGGTGGGTGTGCTGAAAGCAAAAGTGCACGTTGAGGTCCTGGCCGTGGTTATCCAGGGAAGGGAACTGACTGCCATGCAAACCGTGATACGACGGAAACCTCGCTGGGGGGTCTGGCAAAAGCAAAAATCTATAGTTTCATCCGACGTTCTGGGTGGGGGTGTCGTGGGAAAAGGGGGAGGGGGAAGGTTATGGGGGCGGGAAAAAAGCGACAAAAAAAAGTAGCTCTGCTAGTTTTCTCAAAGACCGCGGCGGATGAAAGGGGGAAAGAGCGGGTTGATAGCATTTGGAAAGATTTAATCCTCCGTGCCACCACAAACAAGGGTCAAACTCGGTTTAGAAAACACCCCAGGCTACAGATGAGAAAGTTTGGAAATATAAAAACGGGAAAGAATCGGGTTACACTGAGCAGGCCTTCTAAACTGGGGGAAAAACACAACACAGAACAAGGGGGGGCTGACGAAGCCCTTTCGACCACGACAGACTTATCTATGGGGGGGGGGAAACTATTCAAGCCCAACCGGCGGTCGCCAATCATGTAGCGCCGGGTGCGCAAGAATGTCTACTCCAAAAAAAAAAAAACTGGGGGGGAGGGGAAAAATAGGGACTGAGGCCATCCACCGAAAAGGCGAGGAAGAACCAGCCGTTTGAAGGCCCCCCTCTCCAAGGTTAAGTGGGTGTTGGGGGGAAAACCGTTCCAGAAAGGGAGCACAACTATTTTGTAGGATGTCCTGTCACAACGGTGGGACCCGACCGGCCCTGCTCGGCAAAAAAGGGGGTCTTAGCCTAAAAAAGGAATCGGGGTGGGGAAACCAAAATTCTGAATCAAGAACTGACAGGAGGAACAGGTTTGGGAAAAGGGGGGGGTTGGCAAAACGGGGCTGGTGATCCAGGAGGAGGAAAAAAATATTCCTTGTGGACAACCGCTGATCGAATAAATTAGGAAAAACCGCCTCTAGAAAGCAAAAAAGAGCAGATCTTGCCGAGGCGGCACCCCACAATAAGGACAAGACAATACGCGAAAAGACTTAGAGGAGAGAAAGGACTTTTAGAACATTATTCCCCAAAAAAAGGGTAGGTCAAGGGGAAAAAAGGGGCACAGCCATTCCTTAGGGGGGGGAGTAACCCCTATAGAGCAACGTGCCGTTGGAGGGAAAAGCAACTTTAAACGACACTCCTAAAATTTCATCGTCGGAGAAAAAAATGGGGGTCATACGAAAAAAAAAAAAAGAAAAAGCTGCAGGGCGGAAACGATGGACTTTGAGAAGGAGGACTGGTACCGGCTGAGAAGGCCCTTGTTGAACTGGAGTTAAGTTCTGACCCAGTCTCCGATCATTAAAAAAAAAAAAAAAGAGGAAAAACAAAAAACAAAAAAAAACCCAAAAAGGGGGACTGACCCGGTTGAAGAGGGAATAACGGACCTTAGTCCGTCCCATTTAGAACTTTAAAGATTGTTCCGGGAAACGGCGTGCGGTAAAAAAAAGGGAAAAAAAAAACTCCGAAGAAAAAGGGGGGGAGGCCTCCGTGGCTGGGGGGAGCAGAGTTCACCATAGCGTCTGAACAGGGCTCCACCAATCACGGCAAGAGAAAACTGGGCTAAGCGAAGAGGGGAGGAAACCTTAAGCGAAAAAAAAAAAAAAAAAAGCGGAAAAGCAACGCCACCCAGGGAAAATGGCCACCGGAGAGGGAAAAACGGCGTTTCTTAAAGCGAGATGCTCGCCCACGGGAAGACCGGTTCAGCTTAGTAAGGAGGGGGGGGGGGGAAATTTACAGGCCAAGGGGACGGGGGGAAGGAGGGAAAGGGGACGGGGAACGACTACCCTATAAAACGGGGGCACGGTTATTAAGAAGAATATGGGTTTTCCCCAAAAGTCCCCGCCGAAGGAGCAGCCCAATGATGTAAGAGGGGGGGGGAAAGAAAGGGAGTGATTGAAAAAAGTGGGTGAATATCGACGGCTGTCCTTGGGGTTCACAGAAGGAGAATGGGGGAAAAGGGGTTAGAAGGGGGTTGGACATGGGGAAGAGAAGGGGGTGCTCCGCGACAAAATTGGGGGGTTGAGCGGTCAGCGTCGCTTTCCCCAAAGGGGAAAGAACGAGAAGGGGGATCGGGAAAATGGGGGGGGCGAGAAGGGACTTTCACAGGGGGGGTTCTTTTCATCAAAGGCGTTTGTCGGCCACTGCCCGACCGGGAGGCCGACAGAAAACCGACGCGGAGGCAACAGGGTGGCACATTGTAATAGCGAAGGGTGGTTGGGGGGGAAAAGATGACGTAAGGGCAGATCGAACCCATGCCCCATCCAAGCCGAAAGAGGGGAAAAATGAAAGAATCCTCTGTGGGAGAGGGGGGGACCCCTCCATGAAAGGACGTTACTATAAAAAAAAAACCACCAAGAAAAAAAAAAAAAAGAAAAAGGGTAGGGGGGGAAGAAAAAGCAAAAGCGACTGGAAATTGGCATTCTATCAAAAGCGCTGTCGATCCAGGGTGCGGAGTCAGAAGGAAACCACTCTGGATCTTCCAAATAAAAAAGGGGTCAAACGCAAGGGCGGAAAGGAAAGAAAGCGTGACCAGGCACGTCCTATAAAACCAGCTTGGATCCTTGAAAACGACAGCCGCAACTGACGTCGATCAAAAGGGGTACCTCCCCGTTTTCTTAAAAAATGAGCTCGAAAGGGGGAACCCGGATCGAGACTCAAAAAAAAAAAGGGAGGGGGAGGAAGGGGGAAAAAAAGAAGAGGAAGGGGGACTTCCTCCGCTCTGTCAAAAAAGGCAAGAACGCCCCAGATCCTGGACGCAGATACAAGAATTAGGGGGGAGGGGGGAAAGTTATCAAAAAGGTATGAGGGGAAAGGGGCTAGAAGAAGTAGGGAAGACAGAATAATACCCCGGCAGGGAAATCAGGTTGTTCCTCAAAAAAAATCGTGCCATATACACCGCGGGGGGTAGGGGGCAAGGGGAAAGAGTAAAAAGAAAGGCGAGAATTGAAAAAATGGAAAAAAGACTGAGTTCCGCTGCAGTTCTTTGGCAGCTCCAGTGGAAAAAAACCAGGTGGCGGTGGGGTCGTCCGCCGACAGGGGGGGAGAAGGGAAAGCAGGGACAGGGGGGAGGGAGACCCCACTGTTCACGAGGGTTCAAGGACCAAAAGTCATGGGGCCCAGGGGTTCGACTCGGAAGAAGGGATCCGTCAGGGAACCACGGCTGGAGGCTCTACTGGAACAAAACGTGAGAAGCACTGAAGGGAAAAAAGAAGTTAGAGACCCGGAGGGGAAGCAGCAGAACAGAAAAAGCATGCCATCACTCCCTAGAAAAAATCAAACGGCAACCTAAAAAAGTCGGAAAAAGGGACGAGAACCCAGGGAAACAAAATCCCTATTGGGGAGGGGGCCGATAGTGGGAAAGGTAAAGAACGACGAAGGGGACCGGCTCAAACCAAGGGGCTGCAGAACCCAAAAAATCAAAAGCCAAAATGGGACTCAAAAACCCTTACTGCCTCCCTAAAAAGAAAGCCATGTAGCTTGGGGGGTCAAGAAAAAAAAAATACCAGAAATCTGGCCACCCCGATCAGACTGGTGTTTCACCAGAACGGGGCGCAAAAAGGGGAGATGTAAAAAATCACATGGCTGGCCAGCGAACCCAGACACCGAGGTGGGGGGGGACAACGCGAGAGTGCTTTGGAATACTTGGGAACCGCCCAGACAGGTATCACGGGATAAAGGGACCACACGAACACGGCTCGGGCCGAAGGCAGCAGCCTCTCAGAAAAGAGGGGAAAAGAGTGGGGGGAAAAAAGAGGTCGAAGGAAGGGGCCCGTAAGGGAGCACCATCGAAGGGATGAAAGGAACTCCGTTCAAGGCCCATTCAGGGGGTTGGCGTGAGGAGACCGCACCTGGGGATCGGGGGGGTTTCAAAATCAAGTTGCGGCTCCAAGAGGGTCCCAAGCCGGGAGATTGGTGGGGGGATGCCAGTGGTGCAAGCCGGGAAAAGGGTGGTAAGAAAATACAACAAACCAAATATAACCGTCTTCACGACAAAAAAGTAGCTATGTGTGAGTAGGTTGTACCAGAGGAAAAGAAAAAAGCTACCATGGGGTCTCCTGGAAAAGAAAGGATAACGTTCTTCGGAAGAACGCCAAAGGTTCTCAAAAAGGGTCGATAAAGAAGTGGGGATTGGACCAAAAAAGGGATGAAGAAAATCATCGACTCCACTATCGCGAATACGAAAAAAGGACCTTAAAAGATACGTGAAAGGGGCATCAAGGGGGTGTAACTCAACAAAAACAAGATGCTGGGGGGTAAAAGGAGAAAAAAGGTACAGGGAAGAAAAAAGAAAAAGAGGGGAAGAACACAGCCTTTCTGGGGTTCAGTATCACAACTCACTTTGAAAATGCTATCCTGGTTTGGGAAAAAAGCCATCTAAGGGCAAAGGCCGGGGGAGTGAATCTTAACAGGGGGGGTGGGGGGATGGGGAGGCGAGAATGGAGGTGAGAGGAGGGGTGAGCGAAGGAGGGGTGCGAAAGGGGAGCATGGTGGCGAGTGGTCCTGGCTTTACGTCAAGCTAAGCACAAAAAAAAGTTGAGGACAAGCGGAAAGGACTTGGTCGGAACCCCTGGATGGTGGGGGGAGCAAGAGTCGCGGGACGCGGGTGGAGATCCAAGGCTGGCTGGGGATTAGAAAAATAGGGGGGAAGAAAGCATGGGGGGGTCCCTGGGGAATGCAAACGCCAGGGGGTTTTGGCAGCCACCAACTAGATGAAAAAAACCAGGGGGGAAAGAAACCAACTCGAGGGAGTACTATAAAAGGGTTTTTTTAAAAAACAATCGAGCTCAAATCCAAAGACGGGGGGAAAAAAGAAAGAGGGGCGAAAAGAGAACTTTTTGGAAAGGAAAAAAAACATCCGACGAAATCCCGGGCTGTAAAGAAAGACCTAAAAAGGGGAATGTAGATGACGCAGAAGCAACGAGGAGTTCAGAAGGCAGTCGCCAGTGGGAAGAAGAATGAGACAAGGGAGGAAAAAAACAGGAGGGAGGAAAGGAAAGAAGATATATGCTGCGTGTCTCCCCAATTCCGAACTGCAGAAAAACGGTTAATAGGGGGGTTCCAATCATCTCGAAAAGAAAAAGGAATTAACGTTTCCAGCACAAATCTCCTATGTGCGGCTGAACGGAAAAGGTGTCAGGAAAACGGGAGCGCGAACCATGCACTGGAACGATCTCGTATCCGGTGAGTGGAAACTAAAGGGTGGCGACCGGTGGGAAGTATTAAGAGTGTTTTTGTAAAGGGGGTTTTTGGCAAAACTGCTTAGCAATGACCATCGTACAAAGGAAAACCGGAGAAGAATCCCCGAGGGAGCCAAGCCTGAAGATAGGGGCCCCGCTGGGCCTAAAAACAAAACAAAAAAAAACCAAAAGGAAAAAGAGGAAGGAGGATGAGCAAGTCCTCTAGTGGTTTACTAAGACAGGATTTCCTAAAAAATCAACTTCAGGGAGGGGGACTTTCAAGGATAACCGAAAGGAAGAACTTGAGTGGAAAAGAAAGTTGGGAAAAGAAAGGGGGGCTGGGGGAAGCTTCTTAAAAAAACGGGCACTAATTTGGAAGTTGACGCCCCGGTGAGCACTAGCAAGTGGACTAAAAAAAGGGGCGTGAAAGGAGGCCGAAAAAAAAGAAGGGGGGAATGCGGGGGAAGGGGGGAGGGAGAAAGTGGGGACTTTCATGCACTGGAAGAAACCCGGTCTGGATGTCAAAAACCCCGGCGAGACCTGTGGGGGGGAAATGTCGTGCCTGTGGGAAGGGAAACGGAACAAAAAATGTAGGACGCGAATTAACGCGAAACTTGTGGTGAAAAAAAAATCGAACACCGAGAGCGGCGTTCCTCCTGTTGATTGCTGTTCTCTCTTCCAAAAAATCGGCACGTGTAAAAAAGAAAAAAAGGAAAGACGGAGAGGCCACGGAAGAAAAAACGGAAGACAGGACAGACCTCAAACCAGAACAACCGTTTAATTCCAAGGGAACGGCGTTCTTTCAAAGGAAATGCTCCAGGAGAAAGGGAAAGACACGGGAGTAAAAAAAAGGGAGGGGTGCCAAACCGGGGAAGAGGAAAGCCGTGGGAAAGACACGTCTTAGCGAAAACAAAAAAGAAAACCGTGCCTTGTGGGGGAAGAAGAGATCTTGTGTTGGGGCAAAATAATCCTAAACCGAGAGCGGCAAAACGATCAAAAGAACCACCCCCAAAGTAAAAGGGGGGGAGAGGAGGGGGAAAAAAAGGGGGTACAGTGGGGGGACTACCATATCTCAATGGGTCTGTCCTTTTTAGGCGGAAGTAGGTCATGGCACGATGAGGGGGAACCGCAGCAGAAAGGAAAAACATCGTGGAAAAGAGGAACGAAAAAGGAGACGTGAGAAAATGGCGGGGGGATCTGCGTGAAGGCCCGTTATCTTTGGGGGAAAGATGCAGGGGTGTCCGGGGGAAACTCTCCTGCCGAGGACCAAAAAAAAAGAAAGACGGGAAAATAAAAACGCGGGGGGGTTCGAAAAAAGATAAGGAAGATCGAAAGCCCAAAATGGCACCCATTCCGTGACGCCTTTCTTCGGGAACAGGCTCGAAAGAAAAAAAAAACGAGGGAAAAAAAAAGAAAGTTGTCAGAGGAAAAAAACCAAGGAAACAATGAAGGGTACAGGCGCGACGAAACGAGCAAATCGACTTGGGGGAAACCAGATTGGCATTCCGATCAGCGATACACCGAGAAAGATGAAGAGAAAAAGGGAGGCCAGGGAAAGGGGACGAAAAAAAACCGGAAAAAGAAGGGGGAAAAAACGGAGGTACTTGAGAAAAGGAGAGAGGGTCACCTCCTGTTCACTGAAAACATCACCAGCCTGGGAATACTTCACGCAAGACAAATTTGAAAGTCCCCGCCAAAAAAAACAAAAAAAAAAAAACCGGAAAAAACGTTCTTTTGCAGAGAGAGAAAGGGTCTCGACACCAAAAACCCAAAGGGAGAAAAGAGAGAAAGTCAGGTAAGCCGCCGACCCAGTCCTTCCAGCATAAAAAAAAAAAAAGCCTGGATCAGGGAGAGGGGGACGGCGATCACCAGCCTGGTTATGGAAGGAAAGGACAGGGGCGTAACGCTATCCCTTGAGACCACCGATCCCTAAAACCCGCTGCACAATCGGAAGGAAAAAAGAAAAAACAGTTGTGAAGACTAAAAACAAAAAAGGTCGAAACACGGACGTTAATCGAGAAAACAATCTGCCCAAAGTGTCGACTGAAAGACGTGGAGCCAGGGAAAAAAAAGGAAGTGAAGGGACGCACGAAAAGGGGGGGAAAGAAGCACAAGAAGCGTAGGTTGGAGAACCCTTTTTAAAAAAGCGGACGGCATGTGGGGCAAAAATGGGTTCTTTCGATAGAAAAGAGGAGGGCGAAAAAAAGGGGGAGGGAGGAAAAAAGAGGGGAAAACCGTGACTTTCCGGGGTCGCGGTTCCAGATTCGTTCACCCCTGGTCAAAAAGAAAAAAACGGGGAACAAGAAAAACACGAGAAAGGAATCAAGTGGGAAAATCTCAAGAATCCAATATATCCCCCCGAGTTCTAACAGGTTTCAGAGGGGAAGAAAAATTTAAAAGAGTCAAAACAAATTGCGCGCGAAAAAAAGGGAAACATCCCGTTCATACGGCATGGGATCAACCACTCGAAAAAAAACTAAAAAAAAAAAGATGGAAAGGGGGAAAAAAGCGTCCAGACAGGAGAAAGGGGGGTCCCCAGAGGCGTCCGGGAAAGTCAGTTCCATAAAAATGCGGCCCGAACCGACGGGAAGGGGGTAAAAAAAAATTGGGCACAACCAGATGAAGGATGAGACCAAAGAACGGTTATCGGGTCCGTCGATACACGACCACCCTGGAGGGCCAAAGAAAAAGGAGGTAAGTGTCCAAGGAGTGACACCCTACTCAGGACATACCGTTCTCAGGTCCTAGCGAGAAACGGAAGGGGAAAGGGTGAAAAAAAAAAGGAAAAACTGGGGGGGCTGTTTTTGGGAAAGCACTCCTAAATGTTTGAGGCAAGGAACTGGAAACAAAAAAGCAAGGAGAGGTCCCTGCGAGAAAAAAAGCACTTTCTGGTGGGATCCGAAAATGGCAAAAGAGGGAAACAGCCAATCGAGGGACCACCCTATCGTGGATGAACCCAAATGACGCGAGAGTAAAAGAGACGGTCACCCGGCAGACATGTATTTTTCTCACCGTTTCCTTTTGTAAGTTTTGGGAATACTGAAGGCAACCTCCAATGGGGAAATGTGAGGACAGAGGGGTTTGGGCCCTTGCATTATCTGAAGCAAAAAGAGAAAACTAGAGGGCGAATAGAAGCCTCAAGGAAAAAGAAAAGGATCAGAAAAAAAAAAAACTATGGGGGGAACTCCAAAAGGCGTTACCCTACTCTTTCCAACAAGAAAAAAAACGGAACGAAAAAAGAGGCCGAAGAGAAAGCCCACAAGTTCTTTAAATTGGGGTAAAAAATCACTTCCAAGTTTTTTAGGGTCTATAGGGTTGGAACGCACTGAAGAAAAGCCGGAGGAGACTTATCAAGGGCTTTGCAAAAGCGTCGCCGGGAAACATTACCGAGGCGAATTGAGGGGGGGGGGCGGTCGCCCTTTTGGTGTGAATGGGACCAAAAAAGAGAAAAAGAAATGAGACAAAATCTTTCAAAGAGGACATTCTCTCGAAGGACGCGTGGGAAAAAAGAGGAGAGGGGAAGCTGAAAAACGCTGCTCCTAGTTGCCACCCCAGTACTGGGCACCCACCAAGCGGTGTATACTGCACAAGGGAGGGGAATGGTGGGGGAACAAAAAATAGGAGAGAAGCAAGCAAATCTTTGGACGATGCCAGGAAAAAAAAAAAAACGTTGGGAAAAGGGGGACCAGACCGATCGAGAAGCGTGCAGGGGAAACACGAACAGGAAGCAAAAGGGACATAAAAAAAGCCTGGAAGGGGGAGGAAAGGAAGACCGTGGGTAGGTAAAGAAGGAA
>Ga0179593_1592407_pt1 | contig 19120 bp, 24 predicted proteins | sample CZODoug2_1_08_16_FD_185931 | JGI IMG/M metagenome (GOLD analysis project Ga0179593, IMG submission 185931) | Vadose zone soil fungal communities from Angelo Coast Range Reserve, California, USA - CZODoug2_1_08_16fungal (PacBio error correction) | ecosystem: Environmental > Terrestrial > Soil >...
GGAAGGACATGGGAAGGGATTGGTGGATAAGGTGAAGAGGAGGGGAGAGAAGGGGGAGCGGAGGGTGGAGTCGGAGGGAGTGGAGGGGGTAGGGCAGGCGGGGAGCGGGCAAAAATATAGGAGATGAGGGGGGGGGGGAGAAATGGGATATAGACAAGGGGGCGGAGGACGGGAGAGAGGGGGGATGGAGGGATGTGTTGGGGAGGGGGGTAAAGGTGTAAGGAAGGGGGAGGTGGGGGAAGAATAAAAAAGAAGGAGGCTTGTGGGGAATGGAGGTGTGCGAGCAGGGGATGGGAGAGGGAAAGGGGTGAGATGGGGGGAGAGGGTGGCCGGGGTAGGAGGAGAGGGGGGGGGGGGAGAGCAAGTAGAGGTGCGGGGAAGAGGGGAGGAGGGAGAGCAGTGGTGGGTCGAGTTCTGGAGGGGGCGAAAATGGGGGAGCCTCGAGGAGGGGTATGCCCACTTGGAGGCCCGTGGTAGTGCCTCCTTTCTGGGGGGGTAGCAGAGGAATGAGAATATCTCCTGGACATAGAGGAACCTGCTGAACTGCTAAAATGAAAAAAAAAAAAATAAATTGACTTTTGCTCAGCAATTGGTCGGGGAAGCTCAACCAGATCCTATTAAGAGGCCCCCAAGAGGCAATGTCAGAACCCAAAAAAAAAAAAAAAAAATTTCACATTCACGGGGGGGGCGCTGTAAATTGCTATATAGGGGGTCTCCACCCGGACATCCCGCAAAGGTTTGGAAGAGTATTGGGACACTTAAGGATGAAAAGAGCAGGAAGGACCCGCGCCCGAATTCTCACTATCAGGATCAACAAAAAAAGGAAAAAGAGCTTCTAGAAAAGAGAAGGGGAGCCCGACCTGGGAACAAGGATTCACGTCTGAAAGGGAGAAGGACAAAAAAAGGAAAACTCGACAATTGAGGGGTTCCTCATCGGTAGAGCGGTTCCCAAAAAGAGCCTAAAAAAGGGCAAGTCCACTATAAAAAGAATGAAGGAACAGGGCTCTTTCCGAAAAGAGGTTTCTCAGGGAAGCATCACCGTGCCGCGTCCTAAAGAAAAGGGACTGCAAAACAAAAAGCCTACTAGTCCCAGGAAGGGGGAGTATTGAAAAGCTAAGCCCTCTCCGGGAAAATGGGGGAGCGCTTTACGGAGCGGCGCTTCAAGGGAGATAGGACAAAAAGCCAAGGAAAGAAAACCGTCTGTCTTCAAACCAGGCCGGACGTCTTCAGACCGACGCAACGCGAGGGAGAGTCCTCACAAACTCCCGGAGAAAAAGGAAGCAACAGCGCTTCGATTGTGGAAAAACAACACTTTGAGAAACCGGAAAAACACCATAGCCCCGCCGAAAACGACATCGCGTCGTAGTAATTAGGCCGATAATCAGAAGGACAAAATTTGAAAAAAGTCGCGCCAACCGAAAGATCCAAGCTCGCCGAAGGGCGCCCGCCATCAAGAAAAGAGAATCACAAGAAGGGCACCTACGCACCTGACTAAAAAAAAAAAAACCATCAGCAACTCGGGGCCCGTTCTCATCGGGAAGAATCTCCCTCTTCGAAAACGAAATTAGAGAGGCACATCGCTACAAGGGGGGAAAACGTCCTCGTCAAAAAGAGAAATCAAATCCTCGACTCAAATAAATAAAAACAAATAACCCTGAAGCACCCTGGGCTTTTGGGGAGAAAAAGGGGAGTTTCCTGTGCTAGCAACTCCCCTTAATCTCCGTCGGAACCGCGGACCAATTAGGGTTCCCAACCAGGGGAGGACCTCACAGTAGGAGATTCGTACGACTGCATCCGTCACCCCATTTCGAGAAAAGCCGGTCTTAAAGGAAAAGCCGGGAGACAAAAAGCGGCCAAACCAGACTAGGCCAGAACTCGTGCGGAGAAGAATAACCCTTTCATCCTAAGTACTGCCCGTCAGAAAACCCGAGCAGGAATCCTGGGAAAAAAGGGAGTATGGAGGAAACTGTCCTCCAGGCTCGGGGGACCAAAAGAGGGGGAAATCTTGGGAGAAAAAGCTTCCATCTTCCCTATCATCAAGAGACGGGAATCGACCGTCTGAAAGATAACGGGGATAATATTGTACCGGAGAGCTCCTGAAGGAAGAGGACTCTCCAAACAAAGGGGGAGTATTATTAAAAGATAGAGGGGAAGGAGGTTTTTGTGAAAAAGAAGGGAGGGTACACCTATTATCGGTACAGTGGTGAAGACGGTCTCTTAAGAAAAACGGACGCTATTGCAAGAAGATGTGAAATGCGGGGGCAGGAGACTTGCACTGGCCTTTCTTAAAATTCTTAGCACAGAGGGGATGCCTATCTTGTTCTATCCTTGAATTAAGATTTATTTGGGGTGGATGAATTGTGTTGAAAAAAGGTAGTTTTCATGATGGAAGGAACGTCATCCGGGTGAATGAGATGAGCCGGATTCCTCGGGAATGGGTCGTGAGGCATCCAGTTCTGGAAGCCGAAGTGCCTTCCGATAGTGGGGTTATTCTGGGCGCGACGGAGCTTGGGGAGTTGGGGTCGAAAGGCAAAAAAGCCCCGCCTGGGTTGACCCCCCTAAGCACGGAGAACAGACAATTTTCATGTGGTGAGGGATTTGTTTTTCTTCTCTTATTTGATATTCGCTTATACGCATGGTAGAGGTCGAGAGGGGACGTTGTATTTCTTTAGTGCAAACGCCGAGGGAGATTCAGAGGATGAGAACGTTGACTCGAGGGGATGCGTTGGATGAGTCAAAGAAAGGAAACACTGTATTGAGATGTAAGGAGGACCGTTTGTCGATCGGGCGATTTCGGCTGGAGCGGAAGGGGTCGTCGATCCTGCGGGGAGGCGGCCTACTGAGTGGAACTACTCTCTGGGAGGGAAGGAGGAAGTTTCTCATGTGAGAACGGTAAGTGGTGCGTCCCTCACAATCCGAACGGGTTCTATTAACAAAGGGAAGGGTTTGGGAAAGAAGTCGAACGCAAGGGGTATTGCGCAAGCCTTCTATGATTTTGTGCGGCGAAGGTCCTTACTACCTACAGGCTAAGAAAAGGATGTTCCAACTCTGAGGCGCAGCCTCTTTCCCGTAAAATTGAATCAACTTGGAAATGCGAGAAGATCATCGGACGACTTTGATAGACGTATTTCTTGGGTTTCCGCCCGGTCGTATTGAGGAAAGATTGGCTGCTTAAAGTGAGTAAAAGATTGGAGATAAACGCCTGGGGGACTACGCGATTTTAATGGCAATTCATCTTAGGTGGGAAAAAGGGTGTCTTCGTATCTTTGGGGAAACACACTCGAGGGAACGCATAATAAAAGGAAATTCGCAAAATTTCTTCATAGGGGTTGAAAGTTACTTCTACCGGGTGGAGAGTTCTCCAGTCAGGGGAGAAAAAAGAGGGACTACACTCTTTTTTTCTAGTCTCTTAGGTAACCATCGGATCTTTGGGGGAGGGGCTGAGTTTTCAAGGAGGGGGAAGGAATTTTTCCCTCCGGGAATTGGGCATTAAATCATAAATAGGAGGAAGTAAGAAGAAAAAGGGCCCGGGATTTCGCGGGGGGGAAGGCGCTATAGAAATTAAAGGTCAGAGGTCATTCCAGGGGACGGAGATGCTCTGGATGCAACGTGGGCCCTTCGCGACTAGTAGGGGGGGAGATGAACCAGGGAGCCAAAGGATAGGCTGTGATGGAAAGTTTATCAGGTCGCGATCTTGGAAAAAGGAGATATATTCAAGAAAGGCAAACGCACCCCCCTTGAAGGAAAGTTTTAAGGTGTCAAAAAGTTGGATGGAGGCTGGAAAATCACTGGGAAGAGCTACCCCAAAACCAAAAAACCCCCCCCCCCAAACACCTTTCTTTCAAAAAGTGGGGAATCTAGGGGGGGGAGGAAGAGGAACGGAAAAGGCTTTCGGTGTGCGCAAGCGACGCCGATTTACTCAGGGATCATCCAAAGGAAAAAAGGAAAAAAGTATCTGTTTTCCGAGGCTATCTCTCTCACATCAAGGGGAGAAAAGAGATAGCCAGCGATCACTGGAGGAAAACCTATGCCGTTAAACTCCGGTCCGAGGGGAAGATGCGCACCACCGAGCACGCTCCGCAGTAAAAAAAAAGAGAAAATCAAAAAAGAAAGAAGAAGATCGAGCCTCCATCAAAAACAGCTTACCTCCATCGCCAGTAAAACTGGGACGAAAGAAAGGCTTTACTGCCTTGGGATTGAATCTCTCCCTTTCGATTGGAAAAAGGGGGATCGAGGACCTGCAAAATAAAAGGAATATAATCAAAAGATCACGAGAATTGTTCTGTGGAATGCGCAAAACTACTTTCGAGGGACGGGCCAAAAGGGGGAGAAAAAGAAAAAGAAGCGAAGTACCCCTTGCCCTCATCAAAAGAAGGACTCTGTCAGTAATTTCGAAGAAAAGAGGGTGGGTCTCCACCGCGCCAAAGGGGGAAATCAGAAAGGGGGGATCCCGGAGAAAAGTACATCAAAATAGGAAAGGAGCACCATCTCCCGAAGAACTCACTCCAAGATCAAGAAAAAATGGAAACTCAAGAGGAGTGAGAAAGTCCCCGGAACGAAGACCTGGGGACAAGGGGGCCCCGTCTGCCTCTCACAGGGAGGAGAATCTACGCGCATGTTCAATCATCGTTACAGCGCGGAAAAAAGCCTAAAAGCTATCTCAAGGGAGGTCAACCCTCGCGGCGCGTCGCAACAGACGGCTGGTTATCAAATCGCAACAAAGGGGCAGGGAAAGGAAAAAAGAATCATCTACCGGACGCAACTCGCAAGGAAACTACGATATCCTCCGTCTTTCCCGAGGGGGGGAAGAAGGCCACTCGAAGGAAAGGGAAAAAGGCTTGGCGGGAATCAGCCACCAGCCGCGTAAAAAGTGAGCCTGAGGGGCTTAGCCCGAAGGTCTAATGACCTCTTCTTTCCTTCGTCAAAAAAAGTCCTCTACGTCTTGATAAGACAGACGCAAAGGCGAGGGGACTCCAAGAGGGAACCACTGCTACAACGGGAATCGCCTGACTATAGTGTGTGGTCCAACACTGGGAGAAAAAGGGAGAAAGGTAGCCCTCTGGCCGTCGGCGAAAGGGATTATTCCTAATCAGGAAAAGGGGGGAGGGTCTCTCCGCCAAAGGGGGGGTGAAACACGGAAGGGAGCTCGAGCCGAATCTGGCCAAGATAGGGGAAAAAAGGCGCCCTCCACCTCTAAATCGATGGCTGAAGAACCGGGGGTCAAAAAAAGGGGGGGGGGGGAGAAAAGCCAGAGAAAAGTTCTCATCGCGGAAATCAACTCTTGTCGGCGGCCAGCAAGAATTCTCCTCCGTCACAGAAGCAAAGCAATATCAAGAAGAGGCCAGCGAATATCAAGAAAGGGGGGGGAGAAAAAAGAATCAAAGGGGGAAAAAAAAGGGAAAAAAGGTCCCCACCTGGGTAAAGGTTGTGGAACATGTCGAGGATGGGGGAGTAATATAAACTCAGACTAACGAAAGTATCTCCTGTAAGACAGCGGACCACCAAAAGAAAAATTCGGAAACCTGTCCCGATCATTCGAACAAAGCCCCTCATAAGCAGAGCCAGGAAAAGGCTAAATCCGAAGGAGAGAAAAGACCCCGGCTTCACTTGAGAAGAGAAGAAGGACAAACCTCGAAGGGAGAAAAAGAGTGCGAAAAATAACACATTTCATCAGAAAAAGTTCTGCCCTTCTTCGAGGAACCGCTCGCAAAGGGGGGGGGGGGCAAATCTTTTCTCAAGGGCAAAAGGCCGCTACTACCGGAAAGAAGAAAAGAGCGGCCAAGAACCTCTCCAGCGGAAGAGAAGGAAAGCCGTAAAGCGCGTCTTCACACCGAGCTTACCGATAATAGGGGTAAAGATAGCCACCCACACCGGCTTCTCCTTCAGCAGAGAAAAATCGAAAAAAAAGGGGGCGGAGGAGGAAAGATAAGAAGGGGGGAGGGAAGGGGACAGCCGTTGGTGGGGAAAGGGAGAGAGGGGTACCGAGTATCGTTCTTGCCGGTGTTGAAGGGAGATTTTCCTGCATGAGGCGAAGAGAAAAGGGACCGCTGGGGGAAGAGGTTATGGGAGGGGGGACGGCAGGAATGCAGGTAGTGAGAGGGACTTTAAAGGAAGTCACACAGCTTGCGGGTGGAAGGGAGGGTTCGAGAAATGACGGTCAAAAAGGGTATTCGGGGGGGGAGGGGGAGGAGAAGGGGGGAAGAAGTGTTTGGCAGGCTGTGGGAAGAGGACATGAAGTGAGCCGGGAGAAATAAAAAAAAGGCGGATTCGCGGTGGAAGGAGTGCCCGGATCGGGGGAGAGGGGAATGAGAAATGACGGGAGAAAATTGTGGGGAGAGGGTGTATCGAGGGGGGAGATCGCGGAGATTAAAAGGCTGGGGAGGTTTGTTTATAGAAATTCCAAAATCCCCAGGGTTCTCAGGGGAGGGGGGGGGGGCAAAAAAAGGGCAAAGGGGTCGATATTGAGATTCGGGAGAAAGGCCGATGGATAGGGAGGTGGTATGTGACCGGAGCGGGAGGGCGGGCAGGAAGAGAGGAAGATGCCGTCTCAACGATGGGAGTGGGAAGGTGATGATGATCTTTGGGGATGAGTCCGGCGAGAAAAAACTGTATTTTTATTAGAAAAGGATGTAGAGGTTGCGGAAAAGGGGAAGAATCTGGGAAGGTGACAGAAAAGAAGGAAACTTTCGATCACTGCGGCTGGGAGAGAGAGGCCGACTGCGTAGGACTACGACGACGCTTGTGACGTAATGCCATGGGGGTGAGAACGGTTTCGAAGGGGGGCGGGGAAAAGACACAACTCGGGAGGGACTCGGTTTAAATGGGGCCAGGGGCCCGACGGGAAGCGAACCCTCCGTTTGTAGGTCGATTACTCAGGGAAGCTGGTGCCAGAAAGCGGAAAGGGGCTAAAGCCCTCATGGGGTGATTGGACTGTTAGGCTTCTCTTATCGACGCTCTTCCAGAGGAAAAGAGAAAGACATCCCTTTTACTCAAAGGCCGGCTAGTGCCTTCAGGGGGAGAGCAAATGTCGGGACGGGGTGTGCAAGGGGGGGTCAACGTTCTAGTATGGGGGGAATGCGAGGCCGGGAGGCTTTGTCGGTGGGGACGAACGCCGTACTTGTCTGCGACCGGCTAGAGGGGGGAAAACAAGAAGAGAGGGGGGCTGAAAAAGGGCGGAGGAGGGGTTTTACAAAAACCAAGAGACGCTGCTACAGATGGAGCCGATAACCGGAAGAGTGTGAAATCGAAGGGGAGGAGAGGGATGGAAAAAAGGGTGGCTACTTGGTGCGGTCGGGCTCCAGGGGGGGAATCGCCAGCCGCGTCCTAAAAAGAGGGGGCCGGGAGCTGAGGGAGACACTTATCTGATCGGGAGGGGGTAAGAATTCGGGCGCTTGGGCGCCTACTTTTCTGTCGGGGGGGGCCCTCCGGGGGGGGGAATGAAGAAAGAAGAGGGAGGATTCCATCCAGAAGAGGGGCGCGGGTGGAAGAAAAAGTAAAGCGCTATGGAAAGTTCCTGAAAAGCGAGGGACATGCGGGCAAAGGTCCTTTCGCGAGGGGATTGCCATAACGAAGGAAAGGAAAAGATAGGGGGGGGAAAATGAACAGAAAAAAGGGAGAGGAGCAACGTCAGAGGGAGCGTGAGGGTCATCCAGGTTTTTTGTCAGCAGGGAGCGAGCGGTGGGGAAAGACTCTCACTCTGAGAAAGAAAGGCAGTTCCAGAAAAAGGGCGGAAAGGGGTTACGGGTGAGGGGGGGTCCACAGGTGGGAGGGGGAGCTGGCGGGCAGGAAGGGGGGTCGGTCTTGCTGGCTGATTGGGAATGAGGGGGTTCGTGAGATCGTTCTTGGAGGAGGAGGTGGTGCGCAAGCAAGAAAAAAATTCGGGGGGAAGAGGAAGAGAGGTATCTGTGGCGGGGACGAACGGATCGTTTTCCGGGGGGGATCTATCTCTCTCAAAAAAAAAAAAAGGAGGGATGGGGGGAGAAAAAAAAAAAAACTGCGCAAAACAGATCCAAAATTCCCTCGTCCAAGCCGGTCCCTGAGCTGCTTGCAGGACACCTAATCCCGTCACCCTCGCCGGGGAAATCTCCTAACCACAAGGGGAAAAAAATCCTAAAAACCACTGGGGAATAAAGACCACCAACACCGTGACTTTACCCTACGCACCGTCAAAATGTTCCTCCGCGTGAGGGTAACTCCTTAAATATCTCCCTTTCGATTTGGGGGAGCGACCTGGCTAAAAAAACAGCCTAAATAAAATGCTCCTCTCACTAGCCTTGGTCGTGGTCGCAGACCAATCTACGTCGCGCGGGCCAAAGGGCAGGGGCAATAAGCTCAGCTAATTACACGAAAAACAAGCATGCACTATTACTGCACGCTGTAAGGGTCAAGGGGAAGGCGGGGTTTGGAGAAAGCAAGAAGGGGGGGGAAGGTATGATTAATGCAAGGAAAGGAGGGAACGGCGAAACCGGAGGCGCAGAGCCGCTAATTCTCAAAAAGGATACAGGATCAGAAAGAAAGAAAGCGACAGAACCAAGAGTCTGTAAAAAAATATCCCCTCACTGGAACAGCGGCACCAGGAGCCGTCGCCTCGGCAAAGGGGGAAAGGAATTCTATCAACGAACGCGCGTTTAAAAAAGGAGACGAGAGTCCTACGAAGAAAAAAAAAACCCTATCGCTGGAGAGGAAGTTCACAAGACGCGGCGCGGGTCGCCGACCAGACGAAGGTATCTTCTCAAGACAAAGAAAGGACGCGCCATCTCCATCATCGACAGGGAGAAAAAAAAAAAAAAGAAAGAAGAATATCAAAAGGGAGGGAGTCTCGAAAAAAGGAAGAAGAATGTGAGGCAATGGGCTTGTCGCGGTACGTGGAAGAGGCGGGGGAGAGGAAGCGTTAAGCTTTTACATCAATGGGGGGCTTTAGCCCTGAGGTCGTAAAGAGGAGGTAGGAAAAACGCTTCATAAAAAAGGGAGAGTTCGACAGCCGAAAAGAAGGGGGGAAACCTCACGTCTACAACGAGGGGGTCAGCCGGGGCCACCTTCTATTCGATTGTGATGGAAACACTTTCGGAAAAGGGGAAGAAGCAAAAAAAAAAGAGTCTTAGTCCGAAAGGAAAAGGGGGGGGGCTCTCCGCCAGCGCAGGAGAAAAATTAAACGGGCCGGCGCTCCACGACAGCTGGAAAAAAGACTCCACGGCTCCCGCCACCAGATCAATCGATGGCGGAAATCCAGTGGGGGGGGTACAGAAAAGACTCGACCAAGAAAACACTTCCCGTTCAAATCGGAGCTGCACTCCCGAAGTCTCCTGCCGGCACTAAGGAAGACCGGCACCTCGCGACAAAAGAAAAAGGAGGCCGAAAAGAATCAAGAAAAAAAATAAATCCAGGAAAAATGAACCCTTTGCCCACCCGGGTTTCTCCGTCTGGGGGGGGGAAAAAAGGGCGGGGATTTTGACTGAAAGAAGACTAACTTCAAAGACTGGATCACGGAGGAAAAAGGGAACCACCAAAGGTTCCCAACAGGAGGAAATAAGACCGCTTCTCATTCGAAAACGACAAAAAGGCACCACATTCCCCACCGATCACGCCTGCATCTCAGTAAAAACGGAAAGTCATAAGGAAAAAAGAAAAAACCTCAGGAAGTTGAAAACAACTCTTGCGGATCAAACAAAACGAATCCGAATAAATCTTGGGACTGCCCGTCAGGCCAGAGGAAAGCACCCTCAAAGCTGAATCCTTTTTCAAACGTGCGGAAGGAAGGAAGAAAAGCGCGGAGAGAAAGTTTTTCTCAAAAGAGAAGTCACGCCTCATGCCGGAAAAGAAAAGGGGGAACGTCCAGGCACGTACCGATCATAGGGGGGGTAAACGATATCCCTCGAAAAACCGTCTTCTCCCGTCCGCATCGATCTCTCCAACAACAGGGGAAATGAGAGACGGATCAGAAGGGGGTAATCGGATCTTAGGACGTGCCGGGTGGGGAAGACGGTACTGTCCGAAGGCGGTTACAAAAGGGCCGCTGGATCCAAAAGGGGATGGAAGCCGTGAAGCGACGTTGGAAAAGGATGAGAAACAGTTGAGGGTGCCGATCGGGGTTCGAGAATGGACGGGCGAAAGGGGGGCGGTGACATTTTTATGTGGGGGAGAGCCACGAGTTGGAAAAAGCGGAGGGTGGGAGGGGGGACGGCATAAAGAAAAGGCGATGCATGCTGGAAGCGTGAATGGGCGTGCCGGATGAGGGGGGGAGAGAATTAGAAATACTTTTCGGAAGGGGGGATGGTTGTAAGAGTTGGAGACTGGGGGGAGGGGGAGATTAATGCGGGAAGGGGGCGTTTATATAAAGTCAAAAAAAGGAACCGCCGTTTTCTCCAAAACGGATAACAGGGTGGGGGCACCCTCAAAGTTGGTTTGCAGTTATTTGGGGGGGTTGAAGAGGACCGCTGGTATATGGCTTCGCGATTGACTGATGCGAAGTCGTGCGAAAGGTCTCTACGAGGGGATCACGATGAGAACGGAAGGTGATGAGAGAGGGGGGGGAATAGGAACACTGTATTGGGTAACATCGATGTAGAGTTCTGGAGCCCGTGCGGCGGGGTAACCTATTTCTTCTGGAGGACATGTGTTGGAAGGAGACCTTAGGGGGACAGAATGACGCGCTTGGAGAAGGAAGCGGGGCTTGCATGGTGAACTGTTGAGGGAAAGTGGAAAGGCCCACCATCACAAGAAGTTGGCGATGAAGAGGGGGGGAAGAAGTGATGTGAGAAAGAAAAGATTTAATGAAGAGAATCTTTCGAAAGGAAGGGACCGAGAGGATTGACGAAGACAGAAGTCTTACGACAGAGGAAATCATTGATTGTCAACGCTTAGGGCGCTGAAGCTAGAAATAAGCAGCCAGAAAAGGGGAAAACTCAGGGAAAAATTCAATTTCTTGGGAACGAAGGGGGATAGGGTATCAGGGGGCCAGCGGTTTGCCGGAACGGGAGAGGAGAGGGTCTTCTTCCGGTGGGGATTGTCTGCGAGATAAAAAGGAGGGGAGACCGCGGGAAGGCAGCGAAAGGGGAAGCCCATTGGTGAGGAGGTGATGGGGGACACCGCTTTCGACGCTGAGGCCGATAACCTGGAAGTTGGATCGAATTGGGGGGGGGGGAAGGAAAGAGCGACAAGAAAAAGGGTGCGGAAAGTCGAGGGGAGAGACAGGGACACATTTTTTTGGAATTTGGGAGCTGATTTTCATCTTTCCGGAGAGTGGGAGTGAGAATTCGGGGAGGAGGGGTTGCGCATGGGTCCAGGGAATTGTGGAGAAGAGAAAAAAGTTCTGGAGTTCATCCTAAAAAGGAAGGGAGGGCGCGGTTTTTTAAAAAACTAGCAAGAATTCCTGACAGCGTCAGTAGGGGGGCAAGGGGGGAAAAAGAGGACCGACCCCGTCGCGACTAGTAGATTGTTGGGCGATAACCAGAACCAATGCTCTTGAGAGGAAAAAAAGAGGATTATATGCTGGGTTAGCCGGGGTTTTCAGCGCGATGAGGGAGATTCAAGAAAGGGGAGTGAAAGACCAGCGGATGCGACAGTTTACGGTGCACGCTGGGTCATCAGTTGTTTTGAATGGAGGCTTGCAAGAGTCGAGAAAGTGTTAAGCGGGGGGGCTGAGATTCTTCGCGGGGGAAGGCGTGGTTGTGCGCAATCAGAAAAGTACGAGCAGGAGTCATCTGCTTGATCTTTCAGCCAGGATCGGGGAAGGGATCGGGAAGGACAAACCAAAAGATAGAGATAGATCCGAAAGGAAACCGTCCGAAACATATCCAGCAGATTCAGACCGCCGGTCCGTCTGGGAGCGCATCCCAAAGAACAAAAATGGCCCAACTCCTTCCACAGAAGAATAAAAAGGATAGTGGCAGCAATCCTCCATCAAAAAAAAATGGCTTACCCTCCGATAGAAACTGTTCCTCCAGGGGGGATGTCAGCCAGGAAAGCTCTCCCTTTCGATTGGGAGGCGACCTTCGTGAAAACCAGGGGTGAAAAGTGAATATAATCAATTACTGTGGGCGAAGCTCCACGATCCTTGAGGGTGAAAGGAACCAATCTACTAGAATAACGTCGTTATCCAAATAAAGGACCCCTTTCCACCAGGATTACTGCGTCAGGAATTTCTAGAGCGCTTAGTTGGTTCTCCACAAAAAACAGCACTCCATACGTAGGATGATCAGAACTTATTGGAGCAAGGACCGTCCAGAAAGGCGCACCAGCGGACAGAATCCACAAAAAGATCAGGAGCAGAAGGGGAACAATAGACTACCAATTCAAACTCTAGGGGGACTAGGATCTATCTCCCCTCGAGGAAAAGCCCAAAAAGAAAGAACACTGGCAGATCGCGACAGGCTTCTGCATCAGCGTCGACAAAGCTTTTGTCCACAAAAGCCAAAAAAATGTTCATCCACTAAGTGCCGACTTCAACCCGAAGGTCCCAAAAGGGAAGCAGACAAAGTCATAGCTCCATCCTCTACCTTGACTTCCAACTCGAAAGGGCACAATATACAAACACGTCTTTCAGGAAGGTCTCGAAGGACTCCAAGAGTAGGGTATGAGAAGAGCGGCGCGGTTTTTAATCTTGAAAAATGGGCTTTAGCCTTAGGTCTTAATGAAAAGCTCGTACGGTCCGGCACCAGCAGAGAAGAAACGCCCAGCAAGAAAAAACCCTACGGAGAAAAAAACTTCTACAACTATGGATCGGGCGTCGATGAGATTATGGGCAAGACCCACTTTCGAAACCAAGGGGACTCACCATGACCCCTGGGCCGGCGACAAGCGATCCTAAGCAGTATTCTCTCAAGAAAAAAGAGCTAATTGAAAACCTTTGGGCGCTCCAAAAATCGTGGCAAAGCTCAAAAAGGTCGCTCCCTCCACTATACATCGATGGCGGAAGACAGTGTTTCAGACATCCAAAGCACGAATCTCGGCCTGGTTGGACTATCGAGACGGAATATATCTTCGGCGACCTGCAAGAGAACATCTCTCCGGAGGGAAGAAAACAAAAAAGCCCCCAAAAGTCTTGCAGGGACTCAATCGGGGGAAGAAGGCAAACCAAATGAACCCGGAGGGTGGTGCCAAAACCCATGTTTATCCGTGTTTGTATAAACAGGCGGGGGACTTTCTATAAACGCATAAAAAAAAGTAATCTCAGTCGCGAAGAAACTAGACATGAGGATAAAGGGGGGGGGAAGTAGGAAAAATTCGGACGACTCCCGTCCTGCACGCCATTCCCACAAGCGAAATCCTCTTCATCTCATTCATAGAGGAACACTCATGCCAAGCATGCCAAACAAGAAGACAAAGGCGTGCTGATCCTCCCAATAAAAATGACACGATCTTGTACTGCCCAACGTCATTCTCGAACCCGAGGCACCTCAAATCAAGAGTTTCAACACCTGCTGGGGCCAGAAAAAGACACTTCCATGAAAAGATAAACAGCCGCTCGCTGCCCTAGCGTCACCGCCTCGAGGAAATCTACACCGGGGAAGCAACCACGGCACGTACAGAGCCTCTTTTAAGGACTTCAGCATATCAGAGCAACAACAACCACGGATTAGTAGGAAAAAAAAAGTTGGAGAAGATGCTGACGGAAGCCTGTGTGGGGGAAGAGGGATAAGGTAAACCTAGGGGGCGTGGTGATACAGGGGATCGAAGGAAGCTTACTGAAGAGGATCGTAGGGAAAAGATGTGATGGCAGTTGCCTCTCCTTTGCTAAAAGATGGATAGCGACGTGTGAAAGGAGGAGCACAGCTTGGAGTTCCTATCTGGGTCTAGAATGACTGAGGGGAAGGAATGTTGGGGGGTGTCAGGTGGAGCATCTTTCCGGATAGTTTGGAGGCTGTGGCAGAGGCATGAAGTGAAGCCGGGGAAAAATGTATATTCATTCTGAAAAAGGGGTGGGAATGGTGGGTTGGCAAAAGAGAAAAGTGCGTATCCTACATTTTGTTAGACAGATGGTGGGGGAGCGGGGGAGCGCGACGCTAGATTGGGGGGAGAGTTATTCTCTGGGAAAAAGGCAAATCCCCGCCGTTGAGAGTTGGGCAAGTGGTTTTACCTGGAGGGGTCGATGATTTGATATTCGCTGAAGACTGGATATTGCTTTTGATGACTGAGTCTTGCGGCAGGGGGAAGTTCCTTCTCCACGAGGAGAACGGGGAAGGGGGGATGAGGCCGGTATGAGTCGTCCGCTCGGGAGGAACTGGATTTTTATGGAAAAAGACGATGTAGAGTGGCGACGGAGAAAAAAGAGTTGGAAAAAAGCGCCGACGGTTTCAACTTGCGCGCAGGGCGGAGCGGAGGAGGCGGGAAGCCTGACTGCTGAAAGAAGGCTTGTCTGCTTCACGAAGGGCTCATGGTGAGAAAAAGCGGCAAGAGAACGGTGGCGAGAAAATTTAGGTTCGCACGCCGTCGGAAGGAGAAAGAGGAACTCGCCGGGCGGCGGGAAGAAGGAAACGAGGCTGTTTGCCGACGAAGGACAAATGGAGGGCTCAAGAAGGGCTAGGAAACGGAAAAGATCTTCCACGGTAAGCTCCATCATATGGGATCAAGACTCCAGGACCGATTCGAGACTTCTCAAGGGGCAGGGGAAAGAAGGGAGGAGTAGTTCTTTTTCCAGGGCGGTCCAGGTCGATGATTGGAGGGACGGGGGCTTTGGGGTGTGAGGACAAAACGCTATGGTTTAAATTTGAAAAGGCGCTCGAGTGGATGCAACCAGTTTCGGCGTAGGAGTTTGGGACAAACCTCTTTCGAGGCCGAGAACCTGCTAGGAGAGGAAGGGATCAAAAAGCACGTGAGAAGGGGGAGCCGGCTCCCTTCATAGGGGATAGAAGAGTACGAACCTTTTTGCCTTGTGTAGTCGCTTATTTTACATCTTTCTGATGGGAAAGGGGAAAAAAAAGATTCGGAGAGGGCGCAAAGAAGAATTGTGGCAGGAACATGTCTAATTCCTCATAAACCGAAAGGCGTCTGAGTGTGGGAGAAAAAGCGCTATAGAAAGTCCTGACATCGTCAGGTGCATGCGGGAAAGAGGGAGGCGCGGACGTGTGCCAGTAGACTAGTTTGGTTTCTATGGAAACAAGCCCGGCGAGGGAGAGGATCCACACAGGACTGATTATAGGCTGTGATGTCCGTTTTTTCCGCAGAAACTTGACAATCTAAACAAGGAAAAGAAGGTGTCCCAAAAAAAAGTTTTAGGGGGGAAAAGCAGTTGTTGGGGGGGGATGAGGGGCTTGCGGCAATCCGTGGTTCGAGGCATGCGGGGCGGGGAAATCGAGTTTTTTTTCGGCGGCGCAGGAGGGGGGCGAAAAAACGAGGGAGAAAGGAAAGGGCGCCAGGAATCGGTTTCCCAAAGCGAAGAGACGAATCAACAACACAACGGAGGAGAAAAGAGATATATAGAGAAAGGGATCACTGGCGCAACAGAGAAGGGGGGATTAAGAAAATCGTTCTCTTGAGCAAAAAAGCCCCGCTCCGCATCCTCCGAACCACACTCGTTACACAACCGGCCAGTCAGCCGTCTCGAAAAAAGTGCCCTCAAGCCTCCATAAAAACACCTGCTGACCCGGGAAAACTGTGGGGGTGCTGTAAAAGGGAGGGATCTCTCCCTTTCTAGTGGCAAAGAGAGAATAAACAGAGGAATCACAGCCTATAACATCATGACGGTAGCCTCTCACTATCCTTGTGTCTGAAGGGGAAAACCAATCTAACTAGGGGCGGGAATTCCAATCACCCGCAGGAAACGATTAAAAGGATGTCTATAGCCCGAGGAGGGTGGCACCCGCGCCACCAAGACGGTTTATGAGGAAAAGAATGTATTATTAAGCCCCGGAAAAAACAAAAGAGGACGCCCTCATCTCAAAAAAAAGATCTCCAATCTGTAAAAATCAGGCGACTAAAAGGCAAAAAGCGGGGATCGCTTCCCTCGACTAAAGGAAAACCTGCACCAAGGAGCACTTCTGAAGGTTCTATCAAAGGAGGTTCCGAACATCTCTTGTCCCACAGCACTCCGAATGGGCATCATAATCCGATGCGGTGCCGACTGAGAAAAAAACCCTCGCGGCGCGGGTCCGGACAAAAGGAAGGCGTTATCTCGCAGGAGAAGCGAAAGCCTCCAGACATCGCACAAGGAACTAAGAAAAAAGAAGTCTCGAATTGAACATCCAGCCGGAGTAGGTAGTCACATATTGCGCTTACGTGAGAGCGGCGCTTAAGCGGCAGAGTCGTGGACAATCAATTAGGGCTTAGTCCGCGGGGTCGTAATTACCGCTTCGAGGGAGCCTCAGGGAAAAAGCAACTTGGAGGGAAGTAGAAAAAAGGACACGCCCTACTGCGGCGACGGAAACAAAAGAGTTAAGGACACACCGTCGATGCGCTGGATGGTCCCTCACACTTTCCTAAAAGAAAAGGAATCCCCCTTGCCGAAAAAATAAGTGAAAAAAAAATCTAGACTCGCAGCAGCATTTCTAAGTTGAAAATGGTATGAGAGAATCCGAAATAGTGAAAGCTCGCCGCCAAGAACACCTCTACTCGGAAAAATACACAGTTGGGTCACTCATCCAACGCATCATAGAGCCGTTCTACATCTATACGGAATCTATCTTTGCCCTGCACCGCACAATTCGCCTCCGTCACAATCGAAAGACCCACGAAGAATATCAAAATAAATCCAAGGCAAACCAAATTAAAAACCTGAGGGTGAAACAATTGTTTCTCCGTCATGGAGCAACCATTTGCTGGGTGGGACTTTCTAGGACTAAAAGAAAAAGTAGAGACCCCCAGAGGACCACCCACTAGCCTGACAAAAAATGCGGAGAACGCACCGTGTCTTAGAAGGGACGACGCCCCCTCATCCGGAATTCCCCCACCGGAAAAGAAAGTCATACAAGTCATGCCCAGAGGAACAAAAAAGACAACCCATCCGGACATGCTTACAACGTGCTTTCCGCAAACATTTCATCGAATAACTGGTGAAAAGTCCTTCTCGAACCTAAGGCACAGGGGGCTGTGGATCATCAAGGGGGACTAAAAAAAGGAAAAGGGACAGATCGCCACTGCCATAACATTTTTATCCAGCCGCGAAAGCCCTAGCAGGAACGCCTAATGAAGGAAACCTTCACCACCTGCACGGAAAAAAAAAAACCGATAATAGGGTGGGGGAAGGGAAAAAAACACCGGGGAAGAAGAGAGGAAGGCCAATCTAGTCAGAAAAGGGGGAGGAAAAATAGATATGGCGAAGATAACTTATAGCAGAAGGGGGGTTTAAGATTTATAATCGGTACATTATCGGTACTTGCCGGTGGGAGGTTCGATTTCCGGCATGAAGAAGGGAGCTCGTAGGGAAGATGTGAGGGGGGGGGAAAAATGTCGTCAGAAGCAGGGTACGTCGGACGTTGAAAAAGGATGATCACCGCGGTGGGCGGTGCAAAGGTTTCGTATCCTTACCGAGACAAGATTTATTCAGGGTTCAAGGGGCAATGGCCCGGCAAAGTTGTGCATTCTGGGACCTTGTGAAGCCGGAGAAGAGAGTCAGGGGGGGGGGGTGGGATTTGGCCTTGAGAGCGGGGGCTGTCAGGAAGAAGGGACTTTATCCGGGGCCGCTAAGGGGGGGGGTTCATCCGTGTGGCGCGTAAGCGATTAAGGCGTTGAGGTAGGCTGAAGAGAAAGTCAAAATCCCCGAGGGAGGGACAAAAGACGTAGAAACAATGGTAACCCAATTGGGGTTGGGAGTTTTAGGGGTGAGTTTTGATATTCGCTGGAGAAAGGCCGCGGATATTCTTTTTCGCGATGGGACGAAGTTCTTTCTGCATTGTCGCCGAAGGAAGGAGCCTCTCCGTGAGAAAATGAGGGGAGGCGTTGGAACTTGTATTGTTCCGTCAAAGCCATAGATTTAGAGGTGGCGGGCAGGCGGGCGAGCAATGGGAACGATTTCGGCTGGAGCGCAGGGAAAGTTCAACTTTCTCAAGGGAGTCAGGAAGGAAGCTGGGACTCTTCTGGGAAAAAGGTCCAGGTCCATTTGATAAATTTCGAAAAGGGTTGGCGGCCCATCAGCTCATCGGGGAGGTACTCGTTTAGCCGTTAGGAAAAGAGGGGAAGGGTAGAAGTAAACTTGCGTAGGGAAAAACGTTCTAGGCTTTTGCCGGACGCAGACAGAAGCGGTCATAACAAATCATTGTCTCCATCCCTCATTTACTTGGGGGCAGGAGGGCGCTGAAGCGCAGGGGAGGGACAATCATAAGATTCAAAAAACTTCCTCCATGTCGGGAAAGAACGGTATCGTATTTCTTGTGCAGCGAGTTACGTCCCTGTTCGATTATGGGGCGAGGCCGTGATGGAGGATCTAGAAGGGGAACCCCCCGAAAAACCAAAAAAAGGGTTGAAGTTCGGTCAATCCCTCTTATGGGGTTCCCAATTTTCGGCTTATGCTGTGGACCCAAGGTTCGACTCTGAAAAGACCAGGGGTATTTGATCAAGGTGGACTTCATTCCTTTTGAACGATGACGTGTCCGTGGTCCAGTTCTGCGTCCAGTCGAGCGGGAGGAAAACGACACGCTTTGGAGGAGGGATGAGGGTTATTCAAAGAAAGGAGTTCGTCATTACGGCTCTGGTTCGCGACTTTTGACTGGCATGGACCTCCTAAGGGGTGGCTTAATCATAAGGAGGGATGCAATCAATAAAAAAGCTTTCAGGAAAAAACTAACAGAGGAGAATAAGAAATTCGGACGCTTCAGTCCTCTTAAAAGGGGGGAAGGGGCGCTGGGAAGTTGGCAAGTAAGCTTTGTTTTCTAAACCGAAGGCTCCGGGGAGAGGAGCCAAACGTCATTCTGATTATAAGTGGGGTGTTTCATCCGGGGGAAGAAGGATTGACAAATAGGAAAGAAGTTCAGAAAGGCCGTCGGGGCAACAGGCACCGAGAGTCGTCCCCATTTTTACGGTATGGGCGGGTCAGCAGGGGGGGATGCCAGTATCCGTGGGGGGAAGGCTGCTTGCTGTTGGGTATGAGGGTGGGTCCGGATATGCCGGCGAAAAGGCCGTTCTTCGGGGGGGTGGAAAGAACCGGGTGAAGCAAGAGCAGGGGGGAGACAGGGATCGGTTCCTAGGGTCT
>Ga0179593_1344303_pt1 | contig 19119 bp, 21 predicted proteins | sample CZODoug2_1_08_16_FD_185931 | JGI IMG/M metagenome (GOLD analysis project Ga0179593, IMG submission 185931) | Vadose zone soil fungal communities from Angelo Coast Range Reserve, California, USA - CZODoug2_1_08_16fungal (PacBio error correction) | ecosystem: Environmental > Terrestrial > Soil >...
CTCCAAAAAAAGGTTTGACCGGCATATTTAAAAGAAAGGCTCGGAGTAAATACGGAAACAACGAAGAGAGAGATGGTCATCACTCCCAATAAACACATGTTGTGTACAGTCTAAAAGCGTCATCTATTTTCAAGAATAAGGGAGGAAAAGGATGGAGCAACATAATCACCAGAGGCAAAAGATCACAAAAACGCGGAAGAAGCGGGGAGACCTCCATTGCCCTTTAGTCGTTGGATTGACACAGGGTGAAAACCTTAAAAACAGAGGCGGAAAGACGAGGGAAAAGGAAATCCAACTCCTCCAGCAAGGAAGTTGCAGGGGTTTTAGAAAAAAAAGACCCAAGGGCCAATCCTCCAAGGTTCAAAGGGATCTTGTGGAATACCCGTGCATCAATAGGAAGGGTCAGAAGGTGAAAAAGCGGAGACATCTTCACTGAAAACACCATTCTCCTAGGTGGGTCAAAAAAAGCTAAAGGAAAAGGAGGCAGCAACGAAAAAAGACAAAGACGCTTTCAAAGGGAAAAGAGCAGTTAAAAACGATCTGTTCATTTATGAACGTCACGGGCGGGAAAAAGAGACGCGACGAGACGAATAGAGGAAATCGAGACCGAGCTTTCCAGGGGTCAATATAGTGAAAACGTAGTCTAGGTTCTCGCACAGAGAGGGGGGAGAAGAAAAAAGTGGAGGGAGGGGGAGCGGAAGAGAAAGTAAAGAGTCGGTCTTACTTAATAGGGGCAAGCTTCTGGCTTCCTATAATTGGTCCTAAATTCGCCGAGTGGGAACAAACAAAAACGAAGGGTGAGAAGTCGGAGGCAAGGACATAGAATACAAGCATTTTGTGGACCAGTTCGTAAGGGGGTGGGTGATTCAAACACGGTTGGGAGAGGGGGGGGGGGAAGGTCAAAAACCTCTAAAATATGAAAAAATACTCCAGAACACGTCGGGCAAGCAAAGAAAACGACTATGGGAAGAAGCAAGGGAAAGGTCAAGAAAAACACCGCACTCCAACTGCGCAAACAGACAAAGGAATAAACCGGAAGGGAGATCATTGCATGGTTTCCATCACGAAAGGGAGGCAGAGGGCGAGTGCCTTTACTTCCTATTAACATCCGCGGGGAAAAAGGAAGCAGAAAAGAAAAAGACTGCAAAACCGAAAGACGGGAGGAAATGAAGAAGAGTGGGGGATCGGAAAAAAGGGTCAGGGAAGGAAAAAAAAAAACAAAGAAGTTCAGAGAAAAACTCCAAAAAAATTGTGTCAAAGGGCAAAGCCAGGGAGATCGAGGAGGAAAGGGGGGTGGAAAGACTTAATATTGCAGGGACGGGCAGTCGAATTGACTTCCCAAAAACCGAAAAAAAAAAGGATTCCTGTACAATACGAGATCGGAGAAAGAAAGAAGAGCCCAAATGGGCAGGGGTCAACTACTTCCTGAAATCACGATCACCTAGACCAAAACACCGATGATCAACCCAACGCAAAGAGCCAAAGAGCATCTGAAAAACTGGGGGACAGGGTGGGCTTGAAACCACCACAAACAGCCCGGCCCGGTGAGCGACAAAATGGACACACGCACCAACACTCGGCTTCCAGGAATGGGAAAAGTTGACTCACCCTAGGGGTCGTGGCGTAAAAACCATGGATGAGAAAAAAAGCGCAGAGAGGGATGTGGAGAGGCCATAATTCAAGCTTGGAGAAATGACAAAGCGTTGCTCAATTCACTATCATGATTGGCCACCAGCCCCTAGAAAGAAGGGGTAAAAATTGAGGAGGGGGGGATGCTGAACGCAGTAAAAATTGAATGGAGAGGGGGGGGGGAAGAACTCTTTGAGACTCAAGAATATGGACTGGATTCATCGCGATGTACGCGAATTGGGTCAAGGAAATGAAAAGTTTGCAGGAGTCTCCCCGGGGCACCAGCTTTGGGGGTTGGAACACGATCATTTCGAGTAATGTCCCGTGTTGGCGAGTTATCAAAGGGATTGAGGGGAGCTCACCGTGGCCGGTACTGTTTTGTGTTGGTGGTTTAACCCCCCACCGGTAAAAAACAAAACAAAAGCACAAAGTGTTGGAAAACGGCGGCGGACACCATCTGGATTGAGGGAGACGGCGCAGGAGAGAGGATCAAGGGGGGGGGGGGCGGCGTTGAGTCAGAAGAGACTTCCGACTGCGACTTCCTTTTCCTTGGAAACAAAAGCGCACTTAAAGGTTAAACCGAGGGAGCATCAGAGAGTCTAAAGGGGAGGGGAACTATCCCTAGGTGTGGGGGTGCGATGGGATGATTTACCTGTCGGTCTCTTTTTGGGGATGAAAAGTAATTGACGATGAAAACCACGCAATGACAGACAGAAGGTAATCGGGTCGTTGGGGGGGAAAAAAGGGATTGGGAGGTGCGTGCGCTTTTGAGCTCACCGCGCTTATTGCCGTCAAACTGAATCGGCAAGAGCAAAGAAGAAGGAAAAACAGGAAAGCGCGCAGAAACCCGGCGATTTCAGTTTAAGGGGGGAAAGGGTTTTGGATAAAATTACTGGGTTAAGCGTTTGTGTCAGAGCGGTGTAGGCAGGACCGTTAAAGGAGGGAGGGGTTACGGGTTGCGAACAGCAGATTCTTTTATCAGCTTCGCTTAACTGTTCAAAAAACGACGATAACCCGTGGTGTGGAGAAAAAAAAAAAGGAAAACAACGCACCCTCAAGTCACAGACCTTAGAAAGGCTGGCATGCAAGAAAAACGGGAATTCACGCGGGGGGTAAAACAGAAGAGCCCGCAAGGTGGATATGAGAAAATCCGGCTAAAATTAAAAAGGACGCCATAGCTACGGGCTTCGCCTATCCAGGGAGGCGGACAAGGGATCTAAGGGAGCTGAAAAACCACGCAGTTTGAACACCGCCAAAGGGACCGCTAGCGAGAGTTTCCGATATGCCGACGCGAAGGAAAAGAGGGGGGGGCCAAGAGTGGGACACGGCGGTAAAAATAAGCGGAATATCCACTCGGACGTTGTTAAAGAAAAAAGGCTCAACGCCAAAAAAAAAAGTACCGACTGTGAAAAAAAGATCGGGGGAATTGTCGGGGAAGGTGAACAGGAGGAGAGAAGGGGGTTGGGTGACGAGCGCCGATGAAACCGCTGTGGGACCTTCTCCGCTATTAAATCCCTTTGGCCTGCACAACGCTTGGCCAATGAAACATTTGATGTGGCTAAATACAGACATTCAGGCGGAGGTGGGGACTTTGGACAAGGAGAAAGGGAAGGGATCAATGGGTGGCGGAGGGCGGGTCACGGTTTCACTTGGTAAGACGAGGAAAAATACGATTGCTTCGGCTAGGTTCGCAGGACGTGGGGGCCGCTTTTATGAAGAGAAGGGGTCGAAGAAGAAGAAGGAATTGCGTGAAAATCGGATTACTCTGTTCGTAGACAATTACACAAATGGGTTTATTTCTTCCTAAATCGTGGGGTTTTGCTCAAAGAAAAGAAACGCTCTGGGATAGAAGGCGACCTTACAGATGCGGTCAGAGAAGGACCCGGCCGCGCACATCTCTAAGACCAAACAAACTTATTAGGGGAGGGAATAGGACTCGAAAAGCGGCCCGGGCCTCTCGCTGTACAAGATAATGCAATTGATCAAGCGATCGTGAAAACTGAAACAAAAAAAGCGCGCAGGAAGACACGACCAATAAAAGGGAAGGCCTCGAAAAAAGAGGAAAAAGGAGGTGAACTTCCTTAATCTTAACATCCACCTAAATCACCATCGCCCGTGAGAAAAAAAAATCGGCGCGAAACCTAAGGGCGGAACCTTAGGAGTAGTGGTAAGGGGAAAAGGTTGACTTGAACTCCAAGCAAAAGTCCCGCAAAAAGAAAAGCCCCCCACTCAGCAAGCATGAAGGATGGGTGGAGGAAAAACGCCTCGCAAAATGACAACGCCGCCATCTCATGGAATCGGGGGTTGTGGGGGCAGACCTTGAGGTCATCGCAAATCATCTTCGCATCACACAAATAAGCGAAAGGGAGATTTGTCACAAAAGCGGCCACAGATCGCTGGACGGCAAAGATACAAGAAAATGGGTGCTCTGGGGGAAAAGAGATCGCGTAAAATAAATTGGAGCGTCAGATGTAGGAAACGGGGTCACCAGAAAGGGAAAGGGAAAAAGTCGCAGGCGCGGGGGGGGGGGGGGGCGTGTCCCTATTCGGCACAAGCTGAAAAACTATCTTTAAAACAGTTCCGAATTACAAATGCAAAAACGGAAGGGTCATCTCCAGAAGGGGGGGGGTAAGGGACTGACAGTTGAAGAATTTATACGTAAATAAAACGGGGAATCTAGAAAGTAATAGCAAGAAATAACGGTAGTTTAGCATGAAAAGGGACCGTCTCGCAAAGAGTTTAAAAAACATAAGTACTTGGTGATAACAAAAAAACTTCTCTTTCAAAAACCATCATCAACCCGGGGAAGAGGAGTTTGTAGGGGTGGGTGCCTGTGATGAAACAAAAAATTTTTCCGCGGACTAAGCGCGACACAAACTTATCGACGAAGAGACAAATACACCAAGGCCAAAAGAAACGACGAATTGAAGCATCAAGTTTCATTTCCCTGAACAAACCCACTCGGCAGCAAACGTCTGGACCAAACACCGACAACGCACCTGAAGAAGGAAGCCTGGTAGGTTTTCAAAGAGGCTGACCCGAGGCGAGTGTTCAGAGGGACGATGACTTCCGAAAGTAAAAAGGCACTCCCAAAACAAAAGGGACGCCCAGAAAGACAAATGAAAAGGGGAGGTCGAGGGGTTCGCGCAATTCAGGGGTTAGACAAAAGCGGGAACAAAAATCATAACTTAAAAAAGGGCTCACGAGATTAAAAAACCCTCAACTTGAGGAGGAAAGAATGAAAAAATGGAAAGACGGAAGATGCCTTCCGGAGCATTTTAATGAAACCACCTGCAGGGGGATTGGGAAGGCAGTGTATACGCCGCAAATGATCAGTGGAAAAAAATGTCTCTAAGGGCAAGATCAACGCAAGAGAAACGGGCTAGCGCACACCGAACAGTCGGACAGACTCTAACATGAAAAATTCCCGTGGTAGGAATGGGACACAACCCACCCGGCACCGTTAAGCGGCAAGAGGTCCAAATGATCAAACTCTCCCCCCCAAGAGGTCCGGAAGATGAATAGTGTTCAAAACCATCGTTTAAGGGTGTCACAATATTCCCATTGTTCCTCAACACCATCTCTGCAAAATAATGATTAAAAGAAATGTCCGAAAGGGAAAAACCGATTGAGGCATTACCAAAGGGAGGAAGGGGACGCGATAATGAGCGCTCTCAACAACCAGACCTTCTTGATTAAGAATCAAAAGAAAAGCTTAAATTACGGTTGGCAGGGAAAAAACGCGTTCATCTAAATTTACTTGAAGGAAAAACTCCATAAATGCAGAGCGCTGGGGGGGGGGAGACAGCCTGTAAGAGGGGAGTAAGCCAACCGTCCACTAAGTTGTGAAAACGCGGACAAATGGACTTAATTCCGCGGGGTGGGAAAAACTAGTGTTCAACATTGTCCGGAGGAGCTCCCGGTGCCGGGTTTGTTGTTTGGGTTTTAATCCTACCCAAAAAAGTGTGAATGGCGATGTGGCGCGCCGGAGGCGAGGCATAGGGGGGGAGGGGCGGTGATCTTGCAAGTCACTGGCTGACCTGAAAGGGAAGGCGTATGCGGAGGCAGAAAGCTAACGGAAATCACTGCAAGGGGGATAAGGGCGCGGAAAGCAGGCGAGGCAATGGCACGAAGTCTCCGAAGGACGCATCCCTTTAACTGCGAGAATTATTGTGCAAAAAAGAAATGAGGGGTTCACGTTGCTGCTCGTTTGGGGCGGGATGGAACACGGGGGGGGCGATAACACACCAAGAAAAAAAACCTTAAACCGCAGCGTCTTATGGCACACGGTAGCGTCTCTGGAACGGATCAACGCGGAGGGGGAAGGGAAGGGAACTGGGGAAAAAGCGCCCGAAGGGAAGAGTGATGGGGGGACACAATTCAATCTCCGACCTAGCATTCAGTAGGGGGTCCAGGTGATCCTCCGACAAGGGGTGTGGAGATACCAACCAAACCAGGGGAACCGTATCGAGGGGGGCATGGCGGACCCTACTGGCGCGGTCTGGTATCGGCAATCTATGGGGGTTAGCTCGAGGCACACGGTGGGGAACAAGCACAAAAAAAAAAACGGTAAACACCCTGCGGGGGAGGATTGAGGAAAAGCTCAAGCTGACAAAGTACGGCGTGGTTCAACCCGACGCCTGGTAGCGGACGAAACGAAGGAAAGACGGATAAACACGGAAGAACCTATCTTTACCTGAAAACTATGAGGGCACAGCGCAAAATGTATTCTAAAACAATCTAGTGTATAGCGGAACGTAGGTGTGGGGAGGAAGAACGAGCAAGGCGGGAGGGACGATTGTGCAAGAAATATTCCGACCGAAGCGGGAATTTGCCCTCTGGGACCTTTCAGCATCTGGGGAATAAAAATCACAAGAGCCATGCCGATACAGGTCCCTCGAAACTTCTGTTGCGAACTTGGTGAGGCGCGAGCGGGAAAAAGGGGGATTTGGCCGCGGTACAAGAGGGGAGAGGCAGGGGGACAATGGGGGGGACGAGCTCCAGAGGGGAACGCAGTTAAAACGTAAAAGAAAACGAACGATTAAGAAATGATAAAACAATGCGCTGGCGGTTGGGCAGTGTTTGGGGTTGGGGGGGGGGGGGATGCGGGTTGACTAACGAAACTAAGGTCAGAGCAAGTTGGTCCGTGGCTTAACCTCTCGAAATAAGGGCAGTCAAAACTTACAATAAACATCGAAGGGGGCAGTAAGGTCGAGGGGGGAAAAACTGGAAAGGGAGTCGAGGAGGAAGGGAAAATTTGATCTCCAGGGTTGCTGAAAGGGATGTCGTAAAAAAACGGACGATGACATCTTTTTCGACGGAAAGGGAAAAAGGGGGGGGGGGTGGGCGTGGATGACCAGTCCTATCTCTGCTTGGGGGGCAGGGTAGCTGGAAAGATAGAAATGTCGGGCCTGCAGGATGGCCGGGAAATAGCCGGGGAGGGGCCAAGGGGAAAACGTCAGCTAAAAAACCACAAAGGGTATTATTAGGAAAAAATATGATAGTTTTCCCCGGACAGGAAAAAAAAATCGAAAAGCATCCGGCAGAATCTCGGGGGAAAAAGTCTAGAACCGCAAAAAAAGCGGGCCCCAGGGGGGTAAGCAAAGAACAGGTTTGGTGTTGACGCGAAAGCGTCATAGAGGGGAAATCCTGGGATTCTCCAAAGAGATAAATAACAAGAGGAAAAAGGGAAAATCCAAAAGAAAGACTTCCAGCGTCGAGCCACCGGGGAAAGAGGGCCTTCGAGAAGTGGTTATGTAGGGCCCTTTTGAAGGCAAGAAAAACATTAAGAATGACGCAAATAACGCAGAAGAAAAAAACAGGCCAGCATACCTTCATTGGGTCAAAACAACGCCCAAAAACACTTCAAAAACGGGAAACGTGGCAGCGGTGTGCAAGCAAAATTGGGATCTTCATACGCGGGAAACGGCAAAAGCGGTCATCGCGGATCTTAAAAACACGGCTTGCCTCAGTGGGTGGGTCACATGCGAAATCTGAAAAAAACGATAGTAGAGCCAACATAAAACTCCATTGCTCTGTGAACGGACAAAACTTCCTTTCCAGTATGGGGGGGTGATTCAAGATTGGGAACTACAGGTCACAGCGTGGGGGGGGAAAAAGGAATCACGCCTTAACGGAGGCCTGATGAGTACTTATCCAAATGCCCTTGTGAATAAACAAGGAGTACGTGCAGAAACAGGCGAGGGCGGTTAAGAAAAGGAAGTGGGGAACCAGTGTGAAGCTGGAGAGGAGCTCTCATGAGAACTGAAGTCTGAATAGCTCCTCTCAGCTAAGAAATGAAAAGGCTGGAGACCGAGGGGTGACACCAAACCCCGTAATTTGACAAGTCTCTTTCCTGCATCCCCCCATGGTGAAAAAGGGGCAGGGGCAGGGGCTTGGGGGGGATTCCAACAAGGGTTTCATCTACTCTCGTCAAAACGATAGGTCGCCGGCAGAAAGAGGGGAGGGGAAAGAACGCAAAAAGAAAAAAGCGAAGGAGGAGGAAATTATCACGAAAAAACCGGCAGTCGAAATCAATTCTTATCCAACCCAAGACAACAGGAAACCGATCGAAAAAGGTTAGAAGAGCTTGGGACAGGTGGGAAAGAGAGGAAAACCAACGAGGGAAGAAAGGGAAATCACATTCCTCTGGGCGGGCTGTAAAAAAGGTACGAAACGAAAGCTTACTGCAAAAGAAAGGGTAAGTATGAAAGTCGGAGGAAGGTCAGCATTGGGGGGAAGCGCAAGGGTGGATAACAAGAAATAACAGAGCTCAGTTAAGATCATAAAACTAACACTCAAAACTGCATAGGGGGACAAAAAAAGGAGGGGGGGAAGATGAGAATCGGGGCAATCGGGAGCGCTTGGGACCGCGCATTTGAAGGAACCCCAAACCGGACAGGAATGTACTATACTTCTGACGATAACCTCCCAATTTCATTTATCAGGCAGAAAAAGGCAAGAAATCAAAACACAGTGAAGTCGGAAAAAATAAACTCAAAGAGATCAAAAAACAATCCCGTAAAAGGGGCGGTTCTTGAACCACAAAACACATAACCGCCCCGGGGGAGAGCAACGGGGGCAGAAAAAGACAACTTTCTCCAAAAACCCTCGAGGTAACGAATTCTCCCTCTCTTGGGGGGCGACAAAGGGTGCAGGGGGAGTACGCAAATAATTAAAGACGACCACCAATCGCGGAAGGAGGAGGTCTATTCCAGCCAGGAACAGAAAGTCAAACGGGGTTTGCTCAAAATGCCAAAGAGAAAGAGTAACGAGCATGAGACTTAAATAATAAAAAAAAACACGGGGAATCAGCTCAGGTACTTCAAATGAGAGGTGGCTGAAAACGAGTTTCATCTCACATATACTGAAGCTCTATGCCACCGCTCTGGGGGAACGAAAAACTGGGAAGAGGTAACAAAGGAAAAGGGTAAGCAAATATCGCAAGAAAAAGTCCGCGGGGGGGGGGGGGGTTTCATTTATTCTTTGACTAAGTGCAGGGCGGTTTTGTTGTGGGGTGCAAAGAAGGCCCCGCCAGGTTTTTCAAGGGTTGTGCTATGTTGGCGGCGCTGGATTTGTTTCTCGGGAACTAACTGGAAGGGATAGGTGAGGAAGGGAGGCTGACACTGATGCAAGGGTCGGAGGGGGGGGAGGCGGCCAGACTGGGACTCGTCATCTACAGGGTGCAAGTCAAATTGGGAGCTAAAGCATCTTCCGAATGGACCGATATCCTAACTTGGAGAAAGGGCTGGGCTAGCAAAACGAAGGTGATTGGGGAGGTGAAAAAGTTGCGAAAAGGGTGTGGGGGAGTGCTGGAGAAAAAGAACTTTGCTGAACAACCATCAAACGTTACATAAATCAGTCATCGGAGGAAGGAAAAAAGGGGATGTCGTGAGTAAATTTGGCGCTCCACGCGTGAGAGTTTCCTTCTGACAAAGAGAAGATTCCGAAGGGCTGGCCAATCCAGCGCTCGGCAACAAGACATGAAAAAAGGGAAAAGGGAGGGGGGGGGATCGATGGGAGGGGGGACGAGGCTGTGGGGGCGGGAACCGTCAGCCGGAAGTAAAACGGTTTTCGGGGAGGAACGACCGCCGAGGGACTTGAGCGGGTAGAGAGAGAATGGTGTTTGCCAGAAGGCTCTTCACCGTTTGGGTGATCACAGGACAACGTAAATCCTTGGGTGCACAAAAGGGGGATGGATGGGAGGACGCTCCGGGTAAAAGTAAAGGGAAGGAAAACTCGCTATCCTTCCTCGGTGACCTCAATATATCGTCTATTACAGTCCGACAGAAGGTCCGCGAGAACTCGCGCCACTTTAAACTGGGAGTCGGAACACTGATCTGGAGATTACCATCCGCACTGGGGTTACACGTAATAACATTATCACACAGTTGACCGGGAAGCTAGTGAAAATGGCCTCCGAGGAGAGCGGAGAGGTGCACTGACCTGCGGTCATCAGTTGGACGAAAAAAATCGTCGTGTCCATTCCCGGAACTTTAACAAACCTTGTTTCACTCATGGGAGCGCAGAGGTAGGGTGGCAGGAGGGAGAGGGTACACAATCGGAGGGGAGGGGGAAAGTGTTGTGGGACAACGGCCGCTGGGTTTCCTTCTTCGAATGAAAACAAGCACAAAAGAGGCAAGAAGGAGGAAGTGGGGAATGGGGGACGAGGCGTGGAAGAAAAAAGCCGGGGTCATGAGGGGCGTGTGGGAGTGCCTTTTCGGGAGTTAATACGCTCGTAATGGGGGTGTACCGGAAAACTTTGTGGGACGCAACGACGAGAAGAATTCATGAAAGATGGCCGCGGAAAAGGAGTATGACGGGGGACCAATTGAGGAATGAGCCGGGGGGTCAGAAATTTAAGCCCTTGGGGCTCGCAGGGCATCAACAGTGTGGAGGGCAGTTACAAACTGGTGTTGGGGGGATTGACCCGCGATCGGGGGCGGAGTGGGGTGGGTGACGTATATGCACGAGAAGATTCAGGGTCTAAAGAAGGCGTTCACATCTAAGATTCAAACTTTAGAAACGCGATCGAAAAAAATCACACGAAGGAAGAAAGAAAGAATGGGAAGGGAAAAAAAACGGCGAAGAACGCAGAAGGCGTGAGGACATGAATCTCGATCGTAAATACCGAGCCACAAAGGATGAGAGAAGTGGAAAGCACAAAAAAGACAAGGATGGTGTTAAATTGCCTAGGAAAAATCTTCACGGGGGGTCCTATCAGGGGAAGGACAGTCACAAATGAGAGAAGAAAAACAAGACAATCAGCACTGCGACCGAGGGCAAAGGTAGGAGGAATGACGTGGACGTCTTTTATTAATTGAACCCTGTTGACGGCGGGTCCCAAACATTCCGACAGATAAAAGGGCAAAGAGCAAAAGACGCAACGGAGGGGGTAGGCCAAAAGATCAAAATGACAAAAAACGAAGGCAGCGTTGTGGCATGCCCCTTGGAGATCAAGAGGGACGACCGAGCGGCTCAGAACTTCGAAAGGAACCACCTGACAGATCAGGCGCGAAGAGTCACAAGAGAGCTGCGCGAAAACGAAAAGCAAGTGCACGGGGCCCAACTCGGCAGCAATATATTTTAGGCGTCAATAGGACCCCGTTAACACTTTCAACAAGCAGGAGAGGCGGCGAAGGCGGAAAAGGGGCGGAGACGGGGGGGGGGGTCCTTTTCTTACTGTCCTCGTCGCTTTCAAATCTCCAGATAATACCATTGACAATGAGAAGCCTAGGAAGACTCAGAGGGGGGCTTAAGGGAGGCAGAGAAGGGGGACAAAAGGGGGCAGATCCAGGCGGATCTCCTAGGTTACCATAAAGGACTGGGAGCAAGACGTGGACCGAAAGGCACCACAAGGGTGGTGAAAGGGGTGTGTGTTGGAAGTTTTTGTTCCCTGTTGGATCCAACACACGGGGACATGCGGACTCTTGGAGAAACAAAGAGAAATAATCGCCGACATCGCCAGAAAAAAACGGCGGGTGTTGCCGCAACGGTAAAAACACTAAAGAAAGGGAGGGAAGAAAAAAAAAAAAGGAGCCAAGACAAACTGGCGGATCACAAAAAAAAAAACCCCACCGGAAAAAGAAGGGGGGGTAGATCTCTTGCAGTTGTTCAAGCAAGGCGCAGATGGGGGTTTCTAGTGGGCATGACGAATAATTCCAGACTGAGGGAGTAAAAAACGCAAGCACTACTCCCGGGGCGGCCCAAAGGGAAGGCGAAGGGAGGAGTGTGGGGGGTCTCAATTGAATTTTCTCCAGACACGAACAACATCATCAAGGTAACGACTCAAAGAACAATGAAACCTTCGGAGAGGGCCCAAAAAAAAATTGGGAACTCGAAGTGATTCATTAATCGGGTGAATAAGGAGGGGAGTGGAACGAAAGTTGAACAAAGGCAGGAGGACGGGGGAAGTCTTCGAAAAAGAAAAGACGCCGCCAGATAAGGGTAGAAAAAGAAGGGCCGCAAGAAGAACCGAAAAACCACCTATTCTCTAACCGCCAATCCCAAATCGGGGCAGGAAAAACGGGGGGAGGGAGTCAGTTGGGAAAAAAAAAGCCAGGCAAAGGGGGGAGAGACACAAGAAAAAAAGGATCAATCAGAACCCACCCGTTACGGTTGGGGCGGGAAATAGTGTGAAAAAAGGAAAAAAACATCATTGGGAAACAAGTTTCTGACGTCCATGGGTCCTTTGCTAAAAAAGAGCGGAAGGCTGATTATAGGTCAAAGACTCGAAATCGGGGTATATTCACGGAGGGAGGCATGAAACGATCATGAAGTACGCGAAAGAATGAGCCAGATCATCAAAAAAACCAGAGGAGGAGAGCAAATGACTCAAACGAGGTACTTATTAGCAGTTCAGGAAGCAACGCGGTGGAATCTCAAACCGATGGACGGGTCCATCGAGCATGCAAGGAACGCGATGTGGCGAGCCTGGGAAATGTAAAGCTACCCCAACTCTTGCACACTATAGCTATGACTTAGGACCGACGGGTTTGGGGGAATCATGGTGAGTCGGACTACTCAAACCGGGAAGCTGGGGGGGGTTTGTGGTTAACGCGAACAGGCATCATTTTTTCATTAGATGTGGCACGCTTCGGTTGGAGAGAGTGGGGAAAAGGTGCGGTGAGCTTAAAGAGACGAAAGGCGTTACGGTATCACTATGTCTGCGTATTCGCCGATACGCCTCGTCAGACGGGGTTGGGCTGCAAGGAGAGACAAGAGAGTCGAGGGGAAGGATCAACTGGCGAGGGTGGGCCAACCGATGTTATTTGAGGGGATCGGGGAATTTGCGAAGTGGGGGGAGGCGGGCGCAACGGGGTAAAATAAAATGACACCAAAAGGCAATCCTCCTGCTCGTAGAAGGGGGCCTCACAAACCCAACAGAAAAACACTCACAACCAAAAACAAAAAAAAAAAAACCTGGAGTGCCTTTCTCGTACGGCCCTAACAGGGGGGGGGGGGGAAGGACCGTAAAGAAAAGAGACACAGAGTCCAAATGAACCGAAGGCTCAGGAACCACAGAGTCCGTTTCGTTGGATAAGGACTTTGCCTGGTATTCAGGGGGTGGGGAGGGGAGACCCTGCGTTAGGATGAGGTGGTTCGTGGGGGGCACTGCCCCTTGCGGAGAAGCTAGAGAGAGTTTTGCAAAAGCGAGGAACAAAGTGGGGGGAAGAACCACCAGCAAAAGCACTGTACACCACTCTGCGGGAAGGAACGACTGCAAAAGAAGTGGGGGATCAGCAAAGCCGAACGGGGATATAGAAGACGGGAGTGAGGATTCCCGGACCACCTGCTTACGGGGGACTCTATCGAGCCAGGAAATGAGGTCGAAAATTAATGGAGAAAAGCAACGGCGGTTGGGGGGGGTACACGGATCAAACGTTGAAACCTCGATCGAATGGGGAATGGAATAGGATCAAGTGTTCGGGGAAAGGAGGGGAAAAGAGGTCATCAAGTCTGGAAAGAAAGCCAATCGTCGGGGGACCATCCGCAACTTCGGACATGAGTTGGTCTCTGGAGAGTCGGGGGGTGAAAGGGCTCTGGGGAAAGGCAGGAAAAGGTGGTGGGGACGAGGCCATAGAGTACCTCTGCCCGTTGAAGGAGTTAATAGTGCTGACAAAAGATGAAAAAAGGGCGTGGAGGAGTGGGAGGGCAGAAGGCTTGGGTACAATTCCTGACGCTGATGGTGGGAGGCTGTCTTGGAGCATAGGGGGGGGAATAGTGAGTGTTAATACATGAAAAGAAACTGTTTTAAACGGACAAACTATCTAATTTCGCCGACATGACTCTTTCCTCTGCGGCAGGAATACTTTTAGTCGGTGGGAGAATAGACTTTTAGAGGTAAGAGAAAAAAGTGAGGGACCCTCGAGGGAAATCTTTTCCGGCAACAAAACAGTGTTTTATGGGGGCCAGGAAGATCATTGGGCGTGTTTGGAACAGGGTAGACGTCAAGAGACGGAGGATTTCGAGGTCGGGGCGAGGGAAAGGGAGACAGTTTAAATCTATAGAAAAAAAAAAAAGAGGGGGAAAAGGAGAGAGATGTCAGAAGGAACCGAAGCGGCAGATGCAAAGGTCCGCCCTAAAATCTAGGATCTTTGATATCCCACTGGGGCTTATCGAACTTTCCAAGCAAAAAGGGGGGGGGGGGAGTTCCGAGGGAGGGGGGGCACGAAAAAGCCTGGGGGGGGATCTTACCGTACCAGATCATCACCAATCAAAGGACAGCCAGGGAGCAAAAAGTAGAGAAAGAAGGAGGAAAGCGTCGTGTAGGTGAAACCTTGAAAGAACTCCTCCGAGCGAGGGCAAAATAACCAAAGGGACTATCCGGAAAGAAGAAAGAATTGTTAAGTCAAAAAAGCCTCGCCAAAAGGAAAAGGAAGACCGGCATGGCAAAAGTTGGGGGGACATCCCCTTAGAGTCATCTCCATACATCGTAAATAGGAGGGGTACTTCAAAAACAATGAGAATCCGAGATGGGAACTCGAAATAGGGGAACAGGTCGCTTCGCGAAAAGGGAAAAAATAAAAGAAAAGGGACGGGCTTTTGCGATAAAGGCAAACTACTAGGTATCGGACAAGATTGATGAAAGCCGTGTCAAAACGGGTCAAATGTACCGAAAATCTCTTCTTCATGGTCTGAGTCCGTATCGGTCAGGTGATCCTTTCTTACTTCAAAAGCGGCGGCTTTCAAGAGAAGAAGGAAAGGTGGCAAGCCGGGAAGAGAGCGGGAACAAGTACAGCTCAGGGGGAGGAAGGGAGAGGCAGCTAGGCAGGGATACAGGTCAGGCTCTCCGGTTACCACGTACGTTGAGAAAGAGAGCCAGGGGGCGTTCGCCATAACGCCCAGAAGGGGTACCGTGGGGATGTTGAAGGTGATGTCAACAACTGGTGAAGACTCCTGTCTAGCAAAACAGCAGCGGCCTACGATCTCAGACTCGGGGGGAAAGAAAAAAAAAGGGAACTTAGTCAAGGGGATTTCAACGAACACAAAGAAAGAGGAATGCGTAGCCCAACGAAAAAGGACACCTTCATCGCCTGAGCGCTTGCGTTTTGGGGCCAAAGCATTCGGGTAGGGGCGAGTGGGAAGTGGGGGAAACGGCAATATTCACAGGACAGGGGTAAAAAAAGAGCACGACAGAAAGGGGAGGGCCATCAACCGCTATTTAGCACTTAGAGTGTTTTCAGAGGGAAAAAGGTTTCAAGGTCGAAATGAAAAAAAAAGAAGCAAGGGGAAAGATAAAGAAACAAACATCAAAGGCTCGCGAAAAGCCCAGGGGAACTCAAAGAAGTTATATATCAGTTCACGGGAAGATTATGCGTTTCCTCAGTGACCAAAAAGAGGAGGGGGTCAGGGAGAGACGCCAAACATGAATAGGGGGCACGCTTCCTTCCGACAAAAACCGGACGAAAAAAGAGCTCTCCCACCCCCAGAGCGCCCCATCGACAACCTGAAAAAACTGGTCACAAAAAACCACAAAAAAAAAGGAAAGGAAACGTTGAGCGACAAAAGGGAATCAAATCAGAAACGGACGTTAAGGAATCTGCAGATGTGTAAAAACCTCGGAGTTTAGTACGCAAGGCAAGGGATGCTACCACCGGGGCGGAAGGGGGGGGGAGATTCCAGAAAGAAGATGAGATCACCGGGGCTCAATGGGCCAACGGCGGAAGTAAGGAAAAAATCGCGAGACCACAAACTGAGGAGAGGAAAAAAAAGGAAGAGAGGATAGTACTTCAGAAGATGGGGGGCATGAAGAACGCGGTCGACAGATTACTGTCGGGACATAGACATACAGAGTCCGGAGGCGCAGCAAGGGGAGATGGGGAGGAAAAAACGACACGGACGCGGTTTCGCACAAGAGAATGCCGGAAGTAAGGAGGGGCGGGTGGGGGATCATTGCTTACGATTGACTTGAATGGGGGTGGGGGGGGGGGTTACAAAATACCCGCCAGGGGGGAAGGGATGTGACGCTCTGGCGGGGGGAGCAATAGGGGGTAGGGGGGAATCGTGAGAAAAGGAGGTAACACGCGCTGTGAGTGTTCTTCTCAAGGCGGCAAAGAATGAAGGGGGGGGAGGAAAAAGGATCCAAAAGCAGGGAGAGACGATGAAAAGCATAACTTCGAGCGCATGGGGCACGCAAGGATTCTTTGGCGTTTCTGGATCCAGTGGAGTCGCGGGTTTGGGGGAGGGTGGAGAAAAGGGGGAAGGGCGAGGAACACAAAGCGCCGGAAAAGCAAAATCGTGGAGGGCACCTGTTTACCTTTTCTGTCTGTGACACAATGGGAATATTGAGGCTGACAATAGAACGAGAACACGGAGCTGGCCAAAACCGGGCCATAGCGGAAAAGATTCCGGGAGGGGAGTTGGTTTGGTATCTCTTTGTGGACTATCGGGGGGGGGGAGGTGAAGAACGGTTGAAAGGAGGAGGTTTGGGGCAGGGTGGAGGGGAAAAGCGTCAGGGGAAGAGGCGGCGATATAATTGGTTTGCTCGGCGCAGTGGATGCCCGTGAGAAGAAAAAGGCAAAAAAAGGTAAAACCTCGGGGGGGAGAAGGAGGAAAAAAGGATAGGGATCAAAGTAAGGGAGGGGGAAGGACGGTCAAGGTATTCTTCACACCGCTACTTACGAGGACCCTTCCTACTGGGAGACGATGAGAAAAGTGAAAAGGGAAAGGCTACAATTCGCTGGAGCTGAAATCCGAGAGGGGGGGGGGAAAGACCTTATCAAACTGACGTCTAGTCTCTTCAGAAGATTACAGCCTCAAGGAGCGGGGGGGAGTTGCACTTTGACGGAGGGAAGAACTTGACGTAAGTCACGGGGGGGGAAGGGAAGGCCATCGAACTAAATTTTCTACGTAGAGACAGCGTATAGGGGCCTTTAAGTGACCAGGAGAGGGAAGAAAGGGGGGGGGGGGGGAAAAGGACGCCGATTAAGACCCGCGGGGAAAAAAACAGGGGGAGTGAATAGACAAGGGTCGAACGCTGGACTTCTCTTGCGGTTGGGGCGGCCTACATGACCGGACATTGACTTAGAGGGGGGGGTAAGGGGCTTGGAGGAGGGGAGAGGGAAAAAGGGGGGGGCGGCGCAACGGGGAACTAAGCAGAATTTGCACTAATGGGGGACGCTACGGAGATTTCTCAGATTAATGTGATGATCACGTGTAGAAACGTTAGACATGAGGGAACGCTGGAAAAGGGGAGGAGAAAGGGGCACCCAGGGGAAATGGGGGAGGATGGAATCGAGCGGTGTGGGACATGTTAAAAATAAGAGAGAGAGGTCGACATTTCACGGTCAGCCGGGGGCGGGCCCGGCCCGCAACAGAGATCTCACACAACGGAAGAGAGAAAAGGAATAGTATGGCCACTTGCAGGGAAGAGGCGAGGAAGAAGGGAAAAGATCTCTATCTGGTCAGATACAGGAAACCTAAGAGGGCGACTTTTGCACAATACACATTGGTGGAATGGGGAGGGGGAGAGCGGGGGAAAGAACTTTCTTAAGTCGTCAAAAAGAGAAAAAACACAGAGGCCCCGTAATCACTGCAGCGCCACATTACTCGCCTAAGTCATTTCCCTTAGTCGTGATTTAGTGACAAACATGTGAAGGAACCAAAATTAAGAGGCCGCCATAAAGCAGGATAAACGCCATGATGCATTACCGCAAGGGGTCCCAACTCGAACAAGAACTCCTCCTACAGGCAAGGGTTTACAGCCACAAGAGGGGAGAAAAGGGAAAAGAGCAGACAGCGGTAGGCTAGGTAAAAACAAAGAGAAGAGTTGGGGAACCTGGCTTCAACAACTATGCGATTGCAGGAAGAAAAACTCATTAGTTTCAGTCGGGAAAGAAGATGGTGTTCGTCAAGATATGAAAGGTGTCACAGCGAAAATATCCTCGTCAGGCATATTCGTCGTCAATCGAATCCGTAGCGGTCACAAAGGAGTAAGGAAAAAAGGGGGGAGGGGCGGGGATTTGGAGACGAAAAAGGGAGAAGACCATTTGAAAAAGACTATAACTATCACTTACACCCTTACTGCAGACATCTCTCGGAGGGGGAGAAAAGGGGGAGGAGGCCGGATTTGAAAGAGCCCTTACTGATCAAAGGGGCTCAGGGAGGCATCAATCACATCTGGTGGGTTTACCAGTCTTGTTTCTGTGGGGGGGGGACGGGAATGACCAACAAGTCGACTGGAGAGGGAGAAACAAACAGATCGACTACGATCGAAAAAAAGGACTTGAGGATGAAGCAAAAAAAAAAACGACTAAAATAAGGGATTCACATGGGAATTTGAAAAAAAAACCACAAAAGACCGAGAGGTAGAAAACTGCGAAGACAAAAACACACCGAATCGCCTGGACAAGGTGGCCAAGAGAAGGGGGACGGCCGAAAAGGGGTGGAAGGAAAGGGAACATGTCAGACGAGGGGGAAAAAAGGCGCACGGAAAAATAACACTTTGGGCCAAGCGAGGAAAAATCGGATAGGGGAGGGGGTGGGAGAGGAAATTTCAGGGGTCGCCAGCCCAAAAACAAAGCAAGGGTAAAACCAGAAACGAAAGAAATAAACTTAGACTCTGCCCGAACTTTAGGGGGAGAAAAAAAGAGGGTGGCCATCCTGAAGATGCAGTGCCGAGGAATGAACCCACCTGTCATGAGGTTTTCAGAGAGTCAATAATCGCCGCCAATGACAGGCACGAAAACTGAAGGAAAAAAAAGAACAAGAAGGCATAGAGGGGCCCCAAGCAACGCGAAAAAATCGGCCCTGAAAAAAAACCTGGGGCAAGGAGTTTGTAACCACAAAACCCAAGCAAGGGGGGGGGAGCGAAAAGATAAAAGAGTCGAACACAGAGAATTCAGGTTGAAACACGGTTGCAGGGGGGGGGGGGAGGAAGGGCTTCCGCATTTGAACAAGCGGGCTGCCGGCAAGGGAAAGGGCGGGACAAAGACAAGTCAAAGAGTCAAAAAGAGGGAGAAGCAAGCCAAAGTGAAGTACGCGAGCGGG
>Ga0179593_1370118_pt1 | contig 19119 bp, 16 predicted proteins | sample CZODoug2_1_08_16_FD_185931 | JGI IMG/M metagenome (GOLD analysis project Ga0179593, IMG submission 185931) | Vadose zone soil fungal communities from Angelo Coast Range Reserve, California, USA - CZODoug2_1_08_16fungal (PacBio error correction) | ecosystem: Environmental > Terrestrial > Soil >...
AGTGCAAGGGGGAGGAGAAAAACAGGTTGTCGTGGGGACATTAAAAAACGATGAGCAGCCTTCAAATCGATGCAAAAAAAGAATCCAGTGGTCGTGGACTTCCAGGTTAACCAGTAAAAAGGGTTCCTGAAATTAAAAAGTTGGCAAGGGGGAACAGGCCAACATTGGAGATAAGACGAAAAAAAAATCGCTTCGGTGACCCTGGGACAACCGGTCAAAACACAACAAGAGGAGAAGAAACGCCTCAAGAAAGTTCGTTGTCCGCGAAGAGACGGAAAAGAGGAAGAGGTAAAACCGTTCGGAGCGTAATTAGGGAGGAGGGCCGTTGGAAGACTTAAGCCCTGGGCAAACTCGAGATCCAATCGGCATCGCCTCCAAAAAAGTCAAGAGGGAAAAAAAAAAAACAAATCAAACAGGACCGTCATCTACGAACGGGAGGTCATGCAAAAAAAAAAAACTGGGGGAAAATTCAACGAGCGCAGAGGAGGCTGGACAGAAGTCCTACTTAACGAAGAAAGGGAGGGGGAAAGAGCCCCATTGCCAGGGGAGAACCCTCCTTGAAAAGCTGCTACTCGCCTCATCTCGAAAAAAAGAAAAGTCGGCCGCCAGGAAAGGCTGAATCGGGCATAAAAAAGGGGAAAAATCCAGGGAGGCTGAGCGCGGCGGCACCAAAAATCTATCTCGCCAAGTTTCAATCATAGCGAACTAACAGGAGAAACAACTAGAAAAATTCTCATACGCATGCTGCCGTAGAAAGCGAAAGAAGGGGAAGAAGGAAAGGGGGGGACTCCGGATTCCGTCGTAGTCGGAAAAAGGGAAGGGGGAAAGGGGGCGTCGATGACCTCAGAAAAAACACGGCCGCCTCTAGGCTATAGCGCAAACAAAAGAAGTTCCCTGCACAATCGCCACCAGAGGGGCAGGGAAAAAAAAAAAAAAAAAAAAAGGGCGAAAAGAAAAATATTGGTTTGCATCGCTCAACCGGAAGCAAAAAAATCAGACACAAGAGTCGGAAATCTTGCGACTGAATCCCTCCAATCCCACAAAAAAAGGACAGTACGCCAAGCGTGCGCACACATCCCGCTTGCCTGGCAACGGAAGCTAGGAAAGCGCGACGTGGAAGAGAAATTTCCCAGAGACTGACACGTTTTCAGCAAGGGAAGAAAACTCGAACCAACCACAGGCAAAGGAAAAAGGAAAAAACCGCTCAGGCAAAATCCCCATAACCCTGGCGGAGACAAGAAGAGGAAGCAGAGTCAGCTCGCACGTAGCCCAGAGGGGGGGACGCAGAGTACCAACTCCGGAAACCAATTGCCAATTTCGGCCTCCCCAGCCGGGGGGGCATTGAATAGAAAAAATCGACTTCTCGAAGGGGGGAATGACAAAAAAGGAGAAACCCTCACCGGCGGAAACGTACATCATGGAAAAGGAAAAAGAGAGGCAACATCGATTCCACCTGACGCCGTGTCATCTTCAGCCAAAAATTCTGAGCCAGACAAAGAAAACCACTGAACTAGCATCCGTGAAGGGAAAGACGGAAGGGGAAGAGTAGGGCTCGAACAACCAAAACAGGTTCTTGCGAGAGGAGGGAAGGCCCTCTCATTACTTCAGTCCATACCGAAAAGGAAATAACCTACGAGAGAAAAAATCTCGCCAGAGGAGACGGCGAACACACCCAAGAAACTAGAATACGAAAAAGCGTCTTCCAGAAGATCGTCGGGAAAGCCTCCACTGGTGGAGGGTCATCCGACCAAGACATCTCCGCCTGGCTGAACTCAGGAGAAAGAAAATCCTGGTTTCTAGGGAAGCGCATTTTGTATGGGCGCAGAGAAGCGCACATGGCGGGGAGAAGAAAATCCTAACCGCAGAATTCGCAGCCTGAAAACGGGTCCTCGCCAATCGTCTCCGTCCACCCAAGCAACGTGAAAAAAGGAAGTCTCAATAAGATACAAGCCAACAGGGAGGTGGAGCGAAAGGATCGAACAGGTTCACCCTAACTTTTACGTACGGCATCGAACCAGGTTGTCTAGCTTAACAGTAAAAGGTGAAAAAACAAGGCGCGAAGGGACTGTGCCATCGGGAGCTAAACAAAGGGTGTGTGTGGAAATGAAGCGACGCTCAAAACAGCGGAGTTGTGGTTTCTGGCTCAAAAAAGAATCGCTAGTGGGGGTCGGGGGTGGGGGGGGAGCATGTCTATCCGTGAATGTGAAAAGAAAACTTAGGAGGTCCTGGCACTATTTTTCAGGGAAGTTCAACGATCAATTCAGTTAGCTAATTGCTCGTGTTTGTGTGGGAGAGGGGGTGCTATTGGGTTTTACTTGACAAAACCAAGAAAAAAAGGACATAAAAAGTTTCAAAGATCTCTAGAAAAACCACGAGGGGGGGGGGGTAAAGAACATTTTGTGAACATGGTCCAGATGAACCAAACCGTGGGGAAAGGGGGAAAAAACCCCTAGGAAGAAAACCAGACCACCGCAAAAAAAGAGCAGGACTAAACAGAGGAGAGGGGGAATCCCAGAAAAACAATCGTCCCAGGCAGAAACTAATAAATTGAGAACGAAATGAAGCACAAAAGCATGGTTCAGCAGACAACCAATATCCGGTTTCTGCAGATCATGGGGGTCCAAAAGGGTAGTTCGAGAGAAGGCCCGTAGAAAGGGGTCAAGGTAAGCTTTCGATCAAAACCTCTCTCCAGGGGTCGGTCGGACACTAAACACTTAGTAGTTAAAGGCCGAAACACGCGCAAGACCAGTGGGGGGTAGGTGTCTCGCATATTGAGAAAGGAGGCAAGGGTAAAAGTGGGGTGAAAAGGCGAGGTGCACCGTCGTTCGGGGAAGGCTGGCGAAATTAAAAGTAATGGATGCTTGCGCGATGTTGTGACAATCGATCAAACCCTTCTCAGACTTCTAGACAAGAAAGATCCGGAGGCTAAAATTAATTCGGGAGGGTAAGGAGACGAGAGAGGAAGATGGCAATTCCACCTTCGGCGCTAGGGAGACGATGAGGAACTGGAGAAAAATTTTTAGGAAAGGGTTTATATCGGGTGTTCTCCGCCTGAGAAGGTGTCTTCTATAGTTGGAGTTTCGGGAGGGAGAGGAGAAAGGCTCTTCTTGCATAAGAGAATTTCTCGCTAAACGGAAGGGTTTTAGACACAGCTAAGAGGACATGTACGGGAGGAAAAAAATTCTTCAGGGAGATTATTTTCATGGTTCCGTTTAGAGGTATTAGGCTTCACTGGTGAAGAGAAAGATGGAAAGATCGTTTTGATCGATGGCCTAGAGGGGGGAAAAGGGGGTGCTGAATTTTCCGAATGTGCGTTTTTGCAATATAAAAGGGGGAAGGCTTCGGATGAGAAGGCGAAGGTTTCGCGGAAGGTGCAAAAACAGAAAGCGGGATTTGCGTTCTGAATGAAATTGATGAATGGAAGCGAGTTGAAAAGGGGGCACGCTGGAGAACGGAAGAAAGATTCACGCGGGGGCATGTAGAAGTAAAGCGTTGGAATGAGCTGTGTCAACCAGGAAGCAAAAGGGGGGTTAGGGGAGCTCTAGTTGCGCGCGGAGGCTAAGAATGTGGGATCCTGGAAATTCGGTGAAGAAGCAGCACTCGTCACATTAAGGCAAGCTTTTTTGTTCGCAACTTTGTGGCGAAAGGCGGGGGGGGATTCCAGCGCTTGAAGGAGATGGAAGGAGAAAGAAAGATGCTGGGTTTCGAGTCGGGCCTTCGTTGAAGAGAAATGCAAACACAGAGTTTGCGGGTTTCTCAACAGCGGCGAAAAAACTGGGGAGGGGGGGGGGAATGTAGACTGGACAGTAGTGAGCAGGAGTGCGAGGTGACTCTGAGATGCGTAAGGGGTGTATCGGGCAATTGCCGCCTTCTGGTTAGGGACGACTAACTAGCTCGGAAAAAAAGGGTGTGAAAAGCAAGTACTGAAGAATGGGCGAAAGGGGGGGGTCGGAGACAGAGCAGCATGCGCTCTTGCGAGTAGATTATCAGAAATTAGTGGGTAGGCCATCCGGTTTCGCACTGATTAAAGTTGTAGAGAAACGATTTCAAGAAGGTTCCACGCCAGTGGGAGAGGAAGGCCATTGTAACCATCGGGGATCAGTTTGGGAAGAGAGGAACCCCTAATCAAGGAGGCGACGCCTCGCGCAAAGTGGGGACGGGCAAAAATATACACGAAAAAACACGAGGCGACCAGGGCACTCAAAGGATAAAAGAAGGAATAGCACACTCGTCTACTACTATACTACATGGGAAGTACTACTGAGAGACACAATCACGGGACATAGAAGACGTAAAGGACACACAACAACAGAGAGACACAGGATACATAAAAAACGGCAAAACCTATGTAATAATAATCACTGCCACCCAAGAAAAGAAACAATAACAAGAGAAGGGACATATACCCCGAAGTGGCACGGAGAAGGATTGGGATTTTGGGGACCGAGGGGAATTCTGTTTTTTATAGGCCTCGGGGGGGGAAAAGACTGGAATAGGAAGAAGGCAGACTTCGCCGAGAAGTGGGGAAAGGAGTGTCCTAGACACGACCGAGGAAACGACGCTGGGTGGAGAAAAGGATTCTTGGTTTCGGGTTGGACGGGAAGAAAAAAACCTAAGCGTAGTGAATAACGGAGGGATCGGGCAATGTGAAAACAAGTGAACCGCTAGAATTACTAAGGCCCATCCGCAATCCGGTGGGAGCAAAACCTTTAAAGAGAAGATTGTATGATTGGGGGAGAGATTTTGAGGAAGAAAAAAGCGCCAATTACACGACCCGGCGTTGGTAGAAAACCGGGCACGATAACGAAAAACAAAACAACGGTGATTATAAAGAAATGAAAAGAGGAATCTTCAAGAAAAAAACACGCAAAAAGGTTGAGTGGACATGTGGACGTTCTCGGAAAAGAAGTAAAAAGCAGAAAAAGAACCAAGTTGGAACGTCGAGCCTTTCAGGGCAGAAACGAAGCGGGGCGCAATGAAATAGAGGTTTAAAAACCATGGTTCGCCCTCAACGGCTAGCGCACGTCCAAAAGAGGTGAATGGCCTTTCCAAAAAAAAAAACCAAAATGGATAAGACCCTCAGCAAAGAAGACGGAGTTTTCCAGCGAGGCGTGGCTACGTAACTGATACGAAAGTGAAATAGGCTCCTTCGAGCCGTGGCTATCCCAGAAAAACCTTCTGGAACCAAAGCGCGCGCCCTAGAACTGGACAAAAAAAAAGAAATGGTCTATCACAAAAAGGCATCTGGCACACCGTAAAACAAGCGAACGACCAGGCGGCGCAAATTCCACCACAAGCAGACCAAGGAGACTGAATTTCAAAAGGAAGGCGAGTGCTTGAATCCGCCGGAAGTCACTAAGAATCGAACAAAGACTCCCCAACGTGCACGTCAGGGCGACCCCGTCAGGGACGAAATAGAAGAAGCAAGGACTAAACATGAAAAAAAAAGTTAGTCGAAAAAGGAACAGGAAATGGTCGTGCCGCGGCCCAACCGATCCAGGGAAAACCAAACCACAAATAACTGGCAGGAAGGAGACGTTCAAGGGAAAAGGGCTCTGATATCGCCAATCCTAAGAAAAAAAAAAACAAACCCGGAAGACTACCAGACTAATCATTCATCAAGACTCGAAAGTCTAAGGCGGCGCTTCGCCTGAAAAATGCCGATGGTCCCGGGGGAAGGGATTCAAAAGTGTGGGAACGAAAGAAGCAAAAGAGGAGTCAGGCACCGTCACCGAGGCTGCTGGCCCGAAGCAAACCACAACTGCCTCATCATCACGCGTATAATTCCCCGCACAAGTGTACGGTGCACTTACAGCAGAAATTTGTTGGCAACTGCGAAACTAGCCGGCACCCATACTGGGCGGCAAAAAAGATGAACCAGGTATCCGGGAGCGTGAAAGAGGGTTGACATTCGCTAAACGAAGGTCAAAAATCTCACACAGAAGTTTTATCAGTCCATGCATACCCAAAGAGAATCAAAGCGATTGGAATGCGGGAAAAAAGGGTAGAGCGAAACAATAGGCGCACCAACACGCTTAAGGCCCCTGGGGACCAACCTACAATGAGGCCATTTCTTCCGATATACGAATGAAAGAGACAGGCGCCGGGGGCTAAGTTTGCGAGTGAACTCCCCGTCGCTATCGTAAAAGAAGTCAACTTCCTCGTCAAAATCTGACTCTACACCATCTTCGGAAGACAGGCAGGCGTAAAAAGGGAGGGAAGATCAGCAACTTGTTTAAAGGTCCACTGCGCTAGTTAACGTGAGAAGATTACACGTCTCATGGGAAAGACTTAGTATGTAAGAGAAAAAGAACCAATCATTGCATGTTGGCAAGGTAGAGACAGAAAAGAGGGAGCGGTAAGTCGACGAATGACCGGCACATATCTCGCTTCACCGTGGGCCCACCCTATTCTATCCCGTCCTCAGTCAGATTCTACAATGACACGAAACGGAAAGAAAAAGAGGAAGGGAGAAAAACCCACCACTAACAACTAAGTAAAAAAAAAGATCATAGCGCACAGGCAACTCAGGGTATTTCTACGAAGACTCCTGAACGAAAAAGGAATTCTTGCGCGTGCCGTTATAGGGGATGGTCGACTTCAATTGGTCTCTCATTATACGTATAGAAAGAAAGAAAGTCGAATAGTTTGACCGTATTGTTAGGGAGGCAGGGAGGAGCGACGTGCGATAGGTGCAGGAAATCAATAGGTCGAGGTCAAAAATAGCCAACGCTACGTAGCATCACGACGAAAATAGACAAAACTGAGAGAAAAAAGAGGGGAGAAGAAAACAACCAACTCTTATCAACCTCCGGCAAAGCGAAGCATCTCCTTCAGGGGCCTCTGTCCCCAAAAAAAAGAGGGGAACATGGCAGGAAAGAAAAAGACATCATCCCGTGCGAAATCGGAGGGCGCACCTGCTCTGCCTAGAAGTTGGGAAAGACCAGTATCCTAAAGTTTAGGGGAAACAGCATGCTCTGACTAAAGTTGATGGGAGAATAATGGAGTAAAAGATCAGCAACCGAAAATTTCTCACCTTTAAAAGAAAGGGGAACAAAAAAGGCGTAGCCCTCAGGAAGTCAAAGAAACAAAGCGAAGTCAAAACTTGCATAGCCGTTATCAAGACAAAAAGATTGCAACGAACATGGGAGGTCGATCGAAAGTAAGAAGCGTTCTCAAAAGAGGTGGTCAGTTTAATGAAATGTAGTGAAAAGGAAGGGGGGGCGCGCGGGAGTTATCAGAAGTTATTTTGCCGGGTTAAAAGGGAAACTTGCAAAATTCGCCGACTCACGAGGGGGGGGGGAATGACCAGACGGAAACACTGCATATTGTGGGGGGGGCAGGCTTCACACAGGCGCACTGCTGTTGGTTGACCTTGAGTCATCCAGTAGATAGGTTCGGGTGAGAAGGGGACTGGGTACCGGGGGGAGGCTTCTATTTGAAAAAAATTTCAAACATGGATCGTAGTCTCTCGCGAAAGGTCTCTCGGGCTCCCGATTGTGCTATAGCGTCAGCTATTGATTGGACTCGGGGGGGAGGGGCGTGCGCACGCCACAGCTGTGTGTTGCTGCTGAACATTGGCTGGAAAGGGTCTTATGGGTGGTTGGCGCGGCATTATGTCGTCTATCGCTGGAAACGAGAAAGAGATGGAGGTCCGACCGTGTGTCACTGGCCGAAATGTAGGTAACACGTCTGGTCACTGGTCTATCTCGCTCAACATGCACCGCCGCCACCACTCTCAGGAGCATCTGAAAGGAAGAGCAAGGAGAGGGTAGGGGGCGAACAAGAGCCGAGTTTAGTGCCCACTAAACCTCGTTGGGTACGGAGGCGAAAGCCAAACAAACAAGCTCTCCGACAACCCTAGCGGGCCGCCCTCACACTCAAGATAGAACTATAAGGAGGCGCATATTGTGGTGGGCGAGAACGAGCTTACCAGACAAAGCTCCAGGAATAGTGGGGCTAGAAAGCAGACAGGGACTGTCACTCCAAAATCGTCTGCCATTCTGCCTAGACCTAAAAAAATCGGTTGCGGCGGAGGGTGCCAACCAAAGTGAGGGGGCTAAGGATTGCAAGAGAACAGGGGTTGGCAACAGGAAAGTGGAGAACCGTGACGGGCCCCTGAATGTTAACCCATTCATAACGGAAAACTTCCGGGTGTCGCGGGTGACGAAGGGCACGACTCGGGCGCGCAGAAGGTGGGGAATGGGCCCAAGGAGGAAAAACGTTACGATCCTTTGTAGGATGGAGAAGAAAGGAGGGAAGGAAAGGGGAGTGATGCGGTGAGCGATCGAAGCGGCTTAGCAGGGTGTGATAAGTATGCTTTCTCATAAATTTGTCGCTCGTAATAGGACGGGGAGGGGAAGCCATGAGTGCGCCACGACGGGGAAGGGACTGCACTCAACCGTGGGAAACCTGCGGGCTGCGGGAGAGGGATAAAAGCCGTTAGAGAAGGGAAGAGAAAGGGGCCTTATAATAATCACTTCGGAGCTATGGCAAGATGCAAAAGAAAATAAGTTGCGCGAGGAGGTAAATTCCCTGGGGGGGGGTCAATCCGGAAGCATCTTGTGAGCGTTTATTTCCGGGAAGGAGGGAGAAGGAGAGAGGCAGAGGAAGAAAAGTTTGCTTCGGGCTGACATCGAAAAAAGGATGTCGGGCACCATCTAAGACAGCAATAAAAAGGACGAAGGAGGCAAGAAGTGATTTTAACGGAATAAAAGGGGGGAGGATCGGAAGGCCGAGGAAGGTAAGCGTGAAAGGGGGGGGAGGATTTGGTATCGATATGCACTGAGAGTGGAATTGGTAAGCTATGAGCTTTCATCCGTGATGGGTTTTGCAGATCGCAGGGAAGGTAATGCGGAAGCGAGGGAGGGAGGGTGTGTCCTAATGGCCAAAAGCAACCTCGGGAGTTCGGGGTCGGGATCCATAGAGACACCCACTAACGACGTTGATATTGTTCCCTTTTCCATCAAATAGAGGGCCCAAGATACAATTATGGGAGGCATAGAGATTTAGCCTTCCGGACGACGGCGTTCGCAAGGATGGATGGCTGGATGAAGGGGAAGTGATATGGAACTGGGAGAGATGGGGGTAGAGAAGGATATAGAATACAGGGCGATATATGGGTCCGCGAGAATCAGGGGCGGGTTAGTATGGGGATGCTGAGAGAGGAGGTGTTTCGAGGGGAGAGGACTGACGTCACCCCCCGATGGGAACGAATTAGAAAATTCTCCGCTATCTGTCCTGTGGGGGGGGGATAGGAGTGGGTTAAAGATACTCCAAGTGCGTGCGGGGGTGGAAACGCACGCGTCATGAGAGATAGGATGGGGGATGTTGGTTAGGTGTTGGGCAGCGGCATGGGGGGCAGGTCGTGGGGTCATGCATGTTTAGTCTACTGGCGCGCTACCTCCGAGCGCGTGGAGGGAAGGGCGTGGAGATGGAGTCAGATGATCCGTTGGGAGCCCTATTGGATCGGTCCTCAGTCAAGGCAAAGATGGACATCGGGGGGTGACGCGGGCCTGCAAAGGGGGGGTCGGGTAGGCACATGTGAGGTGGGGTCGAAAAGCGCACAGATGGATGGACAGTGACATTCGATTCCGCTTCTGACGTTGCCGCGGATCATGAAGACTGTCACAGGCGGGGGAGTCGTGATGGTTCAATCCGGTGTTCCATGCATTAGAGTTTTAGAATGATGAGTGGGGAGACCGAGTTGTTTGGGGGGTAGGTTCCTTGTGTTTTGTGTGTTTCCGAGGGATGCTGTGGTGTCATAGAGGGGGGGTCGTCTAATTGGAAGAATAGACGCTGGGATCTCGTTGAGAGTCCCTCTTCTAAAACCGTGCATTTCTCCGAAACTGGAAAACCGTGGCAGAGGGGTGTATATAGCGAGGAAGCGTAACGGTCTAGGGATCATGGGGCGGAAGACGGCAGCAGCAGCACCGTTTCGCAATCGGGGGGGGTGCTCACGATTGGGGAGTAATGAGGTGAAGGGATGGATTGGAAGGGGCTAGCAGCTTATCTATGATGTGTGGATTAGTGAAGGCAGGGGGAAGAAAAAAAAAAATAGTTTTCGGGTTCGAAGCGACGGACCGATGGTGAAAAACTATGGGGCTATTGAGACGGGACCTTCTTGAAAACTAAGGGGGGATGATCTGTAATTTAAGAGGAAAACCACCCTCTGAAGTTTGGTTGATGACTGGAAGGCCGTAACGGGGAATGTGGCATACGACCGACTTCGAGGGATTCCACTTGTTGAAGAACTGATGAACGGGCCGTTGTCTCTGAAAAAATGGCTCTCTTGAGAGAGATGTAAGGTATTAAAGAAGGGGGAGGAAAGTACTGGTTGCAGAGCTTATGGGAACTTTGGCGGAAGGAGAAAGGGTGAAGTGCCGCCGCGCGAATCAAGGGATAGAGTTGGAAGGGGGAGAAACCAGATAACGAATGTCGAAATACCGCGACTGGTTTTCCAGGGATTAGAGAAGCTTCAAAGTTCAAATTAAGGGGTAGCCGACTTCAGGGGGGGTAATTGACGAGGGGAAGGAGGGGTTAGAGGGACCAGCAGGCGATGCTCCGTTAATGACCGTCGTCGGCAATTTGTTTTGGAAGGATGGGGAATTTAGGGGGAGAAAGGGGAGTTGGCTAGAAAAAATTTCGGATGGGGGTGGGGTTGAGGAGGAGGGTCGAGCGAGTTGAACCACGGATTAGTAAAACAGCTAAAATGCGACTTTCGCAACTCCGAGGGTACTAAGAAGAAGTTTTTAAACGGCAAAGACGCAAAAAACCTTCGGAGAGAGAGGGGGCTGAAGAGCAGGGGGGAGTTGTGTTTGCCAAGGTTCAAGTTTCAACCTGCAGAGGGAATGCATCGCAAGTGGGCTGACTCACAGGGGTAAAATATACTGAGGAGCCCAACCGGGTAGGGGAGGAAAGGAAAGACTCACGACAGGTAAATTGGAGGAGTGGGGTTTAGGGAGGGGGGCGCAGAATAGCACGGAGAAATTGCCACGACACGGGAGTTTTCACAAACGACCAGCCTTGCACGAAGATCTCTCAAAAAAAAAAAAAACGATGAGGAGAAAACGAGATGAAGAGAAAGGAGTCAGGGAGACAGGTGTAGTGGGGAAAAATGGCGAAGGTTATAGAGAAGAAGGGTCAAGAAACAAATCAATCGGAGGAAGGAGAGCATGTTTCCAGGCGCCACTAAAGGCTTGGGCGGACGCCGAGGGGTTTCAAAAGGGTGGCTACCGCCCATGTATAAAGAGGAAAAATCAGGTCAGTCGGGGGGGCAACTTTCAAAAAAAACAAAAATACCCACATAATAAGCAAAGAAAAAAGCACCTCAGACTGGCTTTGAAAAAAAGAAAGGGAGGCGTAAAAGTGGGAGAGGTCTTTACCACATAAGGAAGAGAGAATGCTAAGTCAATATCAGATTTTCAAAAAACTAGAGCCCGCGGATCCAAAAAGGAATTTTTAGATCAAAAAAAAAGGCAGATCTTCAATAAAGTACATACTAAGGTCGGGCAACACTTAAAGAGACTGAAGTTCACGTGATCGTAATGGAATAAGCCGAAGGGTACAAAAGAGATAGAAGGTTCGTCAAAACATTCTGGGAAAAAGGTCATTATAAGAAGAAAGAAGGTCCAGAGACAAGTCAAACGGCGATTACTGTCTCCATTCATATATGTTAGAAGCTTGTCCTCCACAAGAAAAGGGAAATAGTCTCGCGGCTGCCAACCTGCATCCTAAATAAAGAAGGGGCACAAAGGTGGAAGAAAGCTCAGAAAAGGAATGAAGAACTAAGAAAGAAGCCAGAGAATCGAACGAGGGGCGAAGGATGGCTCTTCTCCGAAGCCAGAAAACGAATGTCCTTTGACGGTCTTTCAAAAATTTGTGAAGACGTTCAGGGGAGGGTCTTCAACAAGAAAAAGAACGGAGGAAAAGAAAGAAAACTACACTTCACTAATCGAAGAGGAAATTAAACGCGATCAAACAGGAGAAAAGGGTCCGTCTACAATCTCAAAATAGCTTGGCAAACCAAAGTAAATTAGAAAAAATAGGTTTGGGGGGGGAAAAGGACTAAAGGAGTCACGAATCTGACAAGAATTTCTGGTAATTCTGAAGACCCCCCAATCGACTCCAAAAAGATAAAAAGAGTACAAACAAGAGTGCGACTAAAAACAAGAGTGCGGCAGTGCAAGCGAGGCATGAATCGTCAAGAATCAATGTATAAGAGACCAAGGCAGGGGGAGCGGATCCAATCTCGCTACGAAAAGGAAAACGGCCGATGTTGACCAGAGCAAAGCCCACTGCTTCTTAGACATGGAAATAGAAATAAGAGGAAGCAAGCAAACTTTCCGACGAGGTAAAGAAGCCAAACGAATTGGAAGAGAGGCAGAACAAATCCAGATGGTAATGTTCAGGAAGCAAGAAACCATCGGACGGGCTAGAAAGGCTAACAGCGCTACTTCAACAAAAAGAAAAGCGGAAAAGGAGAGGCTAAAACGCTGTCAAATAGATAGATGGAAAAAACGCGTTCATCAGAAGAAGAGGATTCTCGAGAGAATAGACAGACTGAAATAGCCTTAAGGGAAAGGAGACTGAAGGGTCCTAGGAGAGGGCACTCCGCACAACCCCTGAGGTCATAAAGGGACGAGAAAGAGAATGGACTAGTTCCCAGCCGAAAAAAGCACGAATCCTCCTAATACTAAAAAAAAGGATCGCCGCTCAAAATCGGAGCCAAAAGCAGCACGCTAACTCGCCTCTAAAAAGAGAGAAAGGTCGAATCGAGGGAAAGAAAATGCCGCCGAAGGTTTCATTGAAACGCCAAAAAAAAAAGAAAAAACGCTTAACTCTCTTTAAAAACGAGCATAAGCCTTTTCTAGCCGAGTAGCGCTCCTGGGAAGAGGCATCTTAGGGGGAAGGAGGGAAAATTGAAAGAAAGAAACAGACAACCAGAAGGAGGCCGCATTCAACTAAAGCGGTGACCGAGACAAATCAGGTCTAACGAACCAAACCATAAAAACGTTCCTACGTTCTCAATACTGAGTAGAATAAATGGGCGAGAGAAAAAGGTCCAAGAGAAAGTTTTCGGTTCCTAGAGAGAAGGGGAGAAAGTGAAAAATTTCCTTTTGAAAACAATGCGGATAAGCCTGTCCAAGCTAAAAAAGAACGGCACGTTGGGGGTTTGAAAGGAAGCAGCATCTTCAAAAAGTAGGATAGGTGGTTTCGGGAGAACACAGTCCTCGAGTGTGGTAAATGGCTAGGGGGGGGAAAAGATACGGATTGAGTCCAGGGAAGGGGGGGGAAAGATTTCCACTATAGCCAGGGATCATGACTTGGTAGATTGGGGTGTGTGGGGATTGGGGTTACGAGAGGGGGTTTCGTTCCAAAAGTCAAAAGGGGAAACTGGAAAGCGCCAGGTTCAAAGAATCTGAGATCACACCACAAGGAGGAAGGGGGGGCAAGACTTTGAAATTGGCGATTGATGATAACAGGGTGAAAGGGGGAAAAAACCCAACAAAACACAACCAAAAAATAACAGTAGATCACATGTAGGAAAAAGAAGAACAAGAAGGCAAGATACTCCCTTAGAGGTCAAATGACCTCTTCAAATGGACTCCACAAGAGCGTGTGGCCATAAACCAAATAAAATGTTTGCTAGGTCAGGACTGAGGTTCCAACCAATGTATGAGGAACAGTCCGTCATAAGGTTTAAAGGATGGACGGAAGCAGAAAAGGTTTTAGATGAGGAAAGAAAAGTCGAGGGGGGGTGCAAAGCCGGAGGATCACCGCAGGTTGGATTGTGACCAGCGACAGTATTTATAACTATCAAAAGTTGGGGGGGGGGACGAAGGTCGGAGGTGGAAAAATCGTTCTTGGAAGGCAAAAGGAGGAGGATTCGTGGAAGAGAAAAGTGTTGTCCATCGCGAAAAAATACTTCGAGAGGTGCTGAGCCCCTCCATGGATGCAGTAGGAGGGCATGAGTCTGCAGAGTGGTTAAAAGAAGGAATCTCTGGGGTCTCTGGGAAAACTTCACATTCAGGGAGAGGATTGCTAGGAAAGAGAGGCGGTTCTGGAGGCAGAGGGGGAGATCGGGGTTCCCGCGACGAGGGGGGAGCAGTTGTTGGAGTATTGCTTAGTAAGGGATAATATCGCTTTCTCAAAGAGGAGAAAAGGGTGGGGGAACTCGAATTGAACGTGGGGGGAGAAAGGCGCTAAGAGGAAAAGGAAGGAACCTGAAAGGAGGCTATTGAATTCCGGGAGTAAAAGAGAAAGATAGAGAGAGGTGACTTTACAACTTAGGAGGGTGGATAGTTTGGAATGAATTTGAATGGGGAGGAGAGGGGACTTTTTCAGACGGTGAAAAGGTGGGGAAGAGCTGAGGGGCAGTGTCTTCCTAAGGTTCCTGGTCGAAGGTTGGTCTCGGATTGCAACATACACTAGGGGAAGAGGAAGAAATGGGAAATGCAATTTTTGTGCGGAATGGGGGGGACTCAGATGTCGGTCTAATTGCCGATCAGGCCTCTCAAGCGGAAAGTTTCCATCTAAGCGTGGAGTGAGAAAATGGAACAAGAGGACGTGGCACGGTCTGTTTGAGAGAGAGAAGGGAAAGAAGAGTCACGGCGCAGGTTCATCTTTATCCTGAAGGATGAAAAATGTCATCATCGGGACGTTGCCTTCCACGATGGGTTTTCTACTATTGGTCGTACTTATAGGTGAAAAAGAGGGTCGGCGATTGAGGGGGGTCATAGAAACTTTACAATTCAGTGGAGATTCTTTACGGCGTTTATCGAAGGTCAAAAAAATTTTGATTGGCGAAGAGGGGAGATTTTGAAGAGATGGGGAGAAGGGGACGGGAAAAGGAGTCAGGCTAGTTGATTCTGCTTGAGGGACAGGCGGAGTGATGCGGGAGTGTGGGTTTTTATTCGGTCAATTCCGCAGGACGGTGACTGTTCCGGGGAAAGCAGAGTAGTAAACGCCACAGGGGTTGAAGGAAAGGCAATGAATGAAAGAGGGAGGGGGAAAAATTTTGCGCAAAAAGAGGAACTCTTGCACACGATTAGCTGAGCAGGGGGTGAGATAGGGAAAAACTTTTCGGAAAAATGTGAAAGGTGGGAGGAGAGCATGCGAAAAGGGCAATCTGGAAATCAATGGCCATGGTCTTTTATCAATGTGAAAAAAAGAGCCTATAAGACACATCGGAAGTGTTTTGGCATGGCTGAGGGGGAGGCATGCAGGGAAGGGGGAGCAGATTTGGAAGACTGGGTGTCCCGACTTGCACTTTTGGTGTAGAGTCTTCTTAGCTCATTCGATCGAGGCCAAAAAAGATTCTCATTGTCCGTCGGCATGCCGGTGTTTGAAAGAGGAGGGGAAACCGGGGAAAAGGGAGTTGAGAAAAAATTTCTTATTTTTTGAGAGAAGAGTGCTAGAAGGGTGGACCGCGTATACTGGGAAGAAATCAGTCTCAGACGGTCAGATGAGGGGAAGCAAAGGGGAAAGGTCTCCGTGGTAGAAAACTGAAGAAGAAAACGGAAAGGATAGGAGGGGAGGCACAGGCAGGATTCAGGGGGTAGTGTTTTTGGTGACCAACTGTGCAAATTTAAAGGGGATTAGGGTAATCGAGTAAATCTGGAAGGGGGTCAGTTCTCACCAGTTGGGAAAGTTAACCCAATCCAGGGTAAGGGGAGAAGGAAGGCCTCGAAGTAATGAGGGGTGAATATTGTGGAGAGAGACTATAAGTCTAAGAAATAAAAATTCGGTTTCTGAGGGAAGCAAAGAAAATCGATCAACACAACAACTTATGATAGGAAAAAGGTAAAGTAAAAAGCAGTGGGAGGAATTGGGTTCGTACGTGACTCTAGAAGCATGAAGAGCAACACAAGAAAGAAAAAGTTTAACTTCGACAGTTCCAGTGGTCGAAATAAAGGGAGAGATATCCGATATTTTGGAACCATGGGCACCCGCAAAAGGATAATCATAGTAAAAATAAAAACTTCTTTGGAAAAAGGTCAGCAAAAAAACGGGGAAAAAAAACGACCTACAGACTATCTTAGGGAAAGAAACTCGAATCATACTAGAAGAAAAGTTTTCCTCGGCGCTAGGGGTGCAAGGAGGCTCTTCGTGAACACCGTCGGGCGCATGAGAGACAGGTCGAGCCATAGGCACAGAAGAGTGCCCAGAATCATCGGGTAAAGAATGAGGAGCCATCCCAGTCCGAGAAAAAAAAATACTGGATAGCAAACCAAAGGAAGATGAAGACCGTCGATCTACTGATTTGAAAAAAAGGACCGGGGAGGGAAGGTATGTCTCAGACGTACATGCTGGCAGCCGGAAGAATTCAAATAAGGAGTCGGAAGTCAACAACCCCACGTTCAGAGGCTACCCTTAGGTAAAATGGAGGAGAATCACAGAAATGCAAACAGGGCGCGAGTAGGGGAAGGGCATTCGATGTGGAGACTCGGGAGAAAGCCTTTCTAAAAGGGGGGGGACTCTGATCGAGGAAAAGAATAGAATCGAAAGAATCCGCAAAATAAGTCAGAGAGGAGAAACATGAAGGAAACGCCATAAACGAAATAGAGAAGAAAAGAATCGTCAAGAGCATAAGTCTGCATACGGACCGAAAAAGGGACAAAAAAGACTTTTCCTGTCTTCAAAAGTTGGGGGTAAATATGGCCTTGCTATACGAAAAAAAGAAGGTCTAAGGGGGAAAAATCAACACAAAGAAAGGAGTAAGCTAAATAAAGGGAAATACACTCTGCCGAATAATTTAAAGTTAGACACTCTCCCCATCAACCAAGATCCGCGCGTCGAACAGGAAAAAAAGAATTGGTTGCATTCGCGGAACAGGAAAAATTTCTGGAAGAGGGGAGAAGAAATCACCCGCAGATCAGGAAGGGATAAAAGGATAGGACGACACCAATCGGGGAGAAAAAACCCGCTTGCCGCCACAAAGAGAGAAACTTTCCTCGTCCGACCAAGGATCCAGCACACTGCGATTTAAGCGCTACAAGAAGCGAGCACCAAAAAAAAAGGAGGGGGCGGGGCCAGATTCATGAAACCCCGAGGAGGGCTCCCATGGCACTATGTCCCTAAAGATGGAATCTCTCAAAGGAGCCTCCAGCTTGGAAGAGCCCTAGAAGGAGATCCGGGAATCAATGTTTCAGAGAAGAGAGAAGAAAAGAGCTTTGGGGAGTGGAATTCAGACTAAAACAATCTAAGGAACAGTCCCCCATAAAATCCTACAAAGAGCACTCAGGGAACACACTAAAGGGTCAAACTCAAGAGATTAAAAAAGGATCCAACCAGACTCATCATAGCAAGTCCAGACGGACAAAGTCTCACGACGAAGACTACCTCTCCATGGAAAGCAAAGGGTAAGAGGGGGAGAGGGGGTCCTCTTAGAGATAACCAAAAAGGTAGCGAACGCAAGCTGAAATATCTATCCCCTGCCCATCCTCGAAAGTTCTCTCTCCTATACAGAAAAAAGAAAGAGGAACGAAAGGAAAACCACCTCTATAAACCATATGAAGCCGAAAATAAAGAAGTAAAAAAGGAAAGAGAAAAATGGACCATCAATCCCCAATCACTCCGACTTCTGGCCGCGATGAAACATCTACGAATCCTGGGCCTCCTTCTAAACTAGGGGTCTCGATCGTCTAAAGTGATTGAAGATGTCGGGGAGGGATAACCTAAACCGAAGAATATCCAGGAATGAAAAAGAACGCGTGTGAAGAAAGCGAAAAGCTCCTCAGGAAAAGTCCGACGTGTAAGCGAGAGAAGAAAACCTGGGGAGTCTCAGCGAGAGAATCAGTGGCACCCGAGCTTTGAGGGGAAAGATCAATGAATGTCTCGCTTTTATGATCGGGTGAAACACTGAGAAAAGAAGACCTTCAAAGAAGAAAGTCTCTCTCAAAACTAACGGTTGGGGGTGGGGGGAATAATCGAAACACATAGTATATGGGGGGGTCTAAGAAAGAGAGGGGGGGGGTTGAGTGCCATGGAGCACTCGCGAGGGGGGGGGTAATGGTAAAGCGCGGGAGTATTGATATGGGTCGTTCAAAAGATCATTAACATTTAGGAGAAACTTGGATCCAGGGGTGGGTTGTCGGGGGGGGTCAAAGGGGGGGGGTTGAAACTTGCACACACGTCCCGGGCTGGCTCACAGAAACCATGTTGCAAAGAGGAAAAAAAACACAAGAAAAGAGAATCGTTGGACCAGGGAGAGAGCAGAAACGGGCAAGTGAAAACCCAAGGAATACAAACCTACCAAAAAAACAGAAAAAGGATCACTTGGTAGAGGGGCTCTGGTTCAATAAGAAGGGACAAGTCAAGGACAGACTCCCGGTATATGGGGGCAGGTTAAAAGGGAAGAGACAGGTAAGCAAAAGGAAGACACCAATATCCGAGGGAGATGACGCTTAAGGGGAACAAATGGGCGTCGATGGGCACTTCGGAGGCGTTGGAAAGAAAAAATGTAAAGATCACGAATTGGTGTTCCACTAAAAAGTTGCGTGATGACTAACGGAGAGGGTTTAAATGGGAAACGGGGAAGCGAGCATCTCAGAAAGGGTGTAGGGGGAAGGCTCAAGAGGGAGAAGTACTTCAAGGTTTCTTGGGGGACGATACGATGTCGATGCAAAAGTTCGGGAATGGAGGGAGGAGAGTCGGTTTAGGATGAGGAAGGATTGAAAAGAGAGACAAGCACGGTCTAAGCAGCTGCGCCCGACCAAGAAAGATAAAAGCAAACAATGTGGAGTTACAGAGGGGTGACAGAAGAGAAAGATGGTGAATGGGCAATGAAATCGATAGTGAGAAAAAAAAAGGAAGACTCTTTAGGAGGAGAGGGGAAAAAAGGGTTTTCTCAGAAGGGAGGGATTGATAGGGGGTGGGGGGGGTTCTGAGGAGGATAAATTAAACGTCTTTCTCGTCTGAAAAATAAGAGAGGGCTCTCTGACGCCGAAATGGTGGTGGGGAGAAAAGATAGCTTACATGAAAGTAGTCAAAGGGTCAATCTTCAATCGATTTTCGGGGGAGCTGGAGCTTCGTCTAGAGGCAATAGCCGATGTTACAGGAGGGAGTTTTTTATAAAGGGGGAAGGTCATTTGTGGGAGAAGAGGGACGGGGAAATGT
>Ga0179593_1419603_pt1 | contig 19116 bp, 24 predicted proteins | sample CZODoug2_1_08_16_FD_185931 | JGI IMG/M metagenome (GOLD analysis project Ga0179593, IMG submission 185931) | Vadose zone soil fungal communities from Angelo Coast Range Reserve, California, USA - CZODoug2_1_08_16fungal (PacBio error correction) | ecosystem: Environmental > Terrestrial > Soil >...
GGGAAAGAAGGGAAGGTTCGGGGGAACTCTCAACTTTACGTTGAAAGGGCCAGAAAAAAGACGGGTGAAAGTCCTGGACGGGAATCAGGGGGGGGGCCGCCATATAAGGTATCTTCCCGGCTGTTAAAGAAGGCCTGCAAAATGGGGGAAACAAAGCTGGGGGGGTTACCTGCAACGAAATCTGTGTGAATGGAAGCCTTGAGGAGAAGGGAAGTACCAAGAATCGGGAAAGGGGGGGGAAGCGGGAAAGAGAGAAAGGGGAAGAGCTTCCGTATCGAAACCGAACGAGGGGAACGGTCGAGTTCGCGTCGGGGCTGACGTTTGGACATCTGCCTTCAGGCTGTTCCAAGGAACTTCGGGGAAAGGCGGGGAAAAGTACGGCCAGAGGGATGAACCCGGGAGAGCGACGGGTGCTGCTCTAGCAGTCACGTACTCGGAACATGGGCAGAGGCTGAGGAAAATCAGGGGGGCCTCTGCATGTCTTCCTTGTGACACGGGGGCGGGGTGAACGACAACGTGTACTCGGAGAGGTGGGCCGAGAGAAAGGGGACAATTCAGTTCGAGCGCTGAAGTACTTCTGGAAAGGGGAGCTTCCAACCCGGTTGAGTAATTGAATGGGAGAAAGGTAAACTTTTCCAAGGGGAATGAGCCCAGGGGTAATAAGGGCGAGGAAAGTCCCGGATCGTTTACATGGACATAGCGAAAGTAAAAAAAGTGAAGCCATCGGGGGGTATCTGAGCGTTCAGTCGGCCGTACTGGTCAGGGTCATAGGGTTTTGAACGCGGGGGGAGAGGAGAGGGATAACGGTGCACAGGTGATGCCAGCTGCCAGGATTGAAAGCGAAGAGACCCAAAGACTGCGTGCGGGCGAGGAGGGGCGAGAATTATCTTACGCCGAGAACCGCATCCAACAAAGGCAGGTACTTTCCTGCCATCTGGGTGGCAAAAAGCGAAGGCCTAAGAACAACGGATCTTTTGAGGCGTTGGCGAATGGTCGAGAAGGAAATGCCGGCAGAGCAAGGGGAGACCGGGTCCTTCTCGCGAAGGTAGACAACCGATTGTTACGAGAAAGGGAGGGTGTGGCCGGCAAACGGCTGCCAAGAGAGGTTTCGTGTATACAGGGGATAAGAAGTGAGGCCTCTCAAATTTTGACCGAGGCGCAGAAGGGAAAACTCAAGGTGTCCCACCGGAAACGCGCGAGACCCTCACTATGAAGGAACGGAAAAGGGCTTTTGCTTGCAGCGACGAGGGCGACTTTCTCATGAGGCCGAAAACTTCTGGGCCTTGGAGTCACTGACGTGAACTTTAATGGTCTGAGGAGGAACATTTCCGATTGGGGTTCACACCTTTGCCACTCTAATCCAGTGGGGGGGGACATTTCGCGAGACCACGAAAGATATCGAGCTGATCGCCGCGAAAGAGTCACACCGGAAAAATAACTGCGGCGTCTGCCAGTTGAAAAACGGTTGTACTGGGGGAGAGCAGGAAGAAAGAGCATGGGGGCGAGCGGGAGGAAGACCTAGAAGACTGTCGGACGAGGGAACAACATCTAGTATCCATGCGGAAAAAGCTGGACTTTCCTCTAGTCTACGGCAGGGGAGGGGAAGGGACCTGAGACGAAGCGGGCTAAAAGGCCGCACTGTCGTTACGCCTCCCTGCCCTGAGGTACATGCATGGGAACGGTCGTGAACTGGTCTTCGACGTATAAAAAGGAACGAAGAGAACAGAAAAAAAGAAAAACCGAAAACTTCAGTCGCGTTATATTAGTCCCCCACACGAGGGCGAAATAGTTCGTAAGGAACCTAGAGCCGAAAAAGGGGGGGGGGCAGAGCGGGGAGAAGAAAGGTTTTCAGGTCCTGGAAAAATTCCTTAACATCACCTGCCCTCAGAAGAGGCGATCAGCGGGTAAGGTAAACTGCAAGCTGGAAGGGCGAATGCAGAACTGGGAAAAAATGCAGAGGCTACTTGGACGCAGAGCAATAATGCGGTGCAGGAAACGATACTGTGTCCGGGGGTCAAAAAGAAGGTGGGCTTAATTGGAAGATCGGCAGCCGCAAAGATAGGAAGTAAGGGCGGGAGGGCCCCCGATTTGCGGAACCGATCCGGATGGTGCTCACAAGAGGAGAGAGGGGGGGGGAGGCTGTTCCAGGGTAAGGAGAAATGGGCCAGCCTTGGGTTTAACACTGGAATAAGAAAAGCTACTAAACAAAACCAGACCACATATAAACGGGGCACGGGGTTACTAGCGGGAAGGACAACTTCTGGCGCGTAAAAAGACGAGATTTCGGGCTTCTCGGTCGTTGCAGGGGGACAGAAAATCCAGAGACACTCAGCAGAAGAGTCTAGGATCCGATTGGGACGTCAAAACTCAGTTTGATGGCTCAATCACAACAAAACGAGAGGTATATCATCACGGCACTCGGAGGTAACGATCCCGTCCAGCGACGACGGACGGTGGAGAGGGCGCATGCAAGGAGTGTTCCAAGACTCTAACCCTCTCTGCCCGGAGTCGTCAAAAATGACTACAGAAGGAAGAAACCGGTCTATGGAGTTTGGGTGAGAGGGGCGGACGGTGTAAAGGCAGATGCTGCGGCAGAACAATTAGCACAAAGTCAATGCCGCAAGAAACGCATCTATGCGTCCGTAACGACGAGCGGGAGTGGTACCGCCAAAAACAAAGGGGAAGAAAGCGCGGGGCCTCAAGCACACTCGGACTTGAGGTAAAAACCGATAGGAAAGCGCCGAAACGTGGAAGGGAGCCCGCGCAGTAGTGACCGTACTGAGAAAAAAAAGAGTGGCCGGGGTCGCGGGCCGCCGGAACGTCGGGTCTCAGCGGTCCGGTCATGAACTACAGGAGGAGGAGAAAGGCTCGGGTAAGCACATAGTTCAAGGCAGATGGACTGAGAGGGCTGCGCGAGAATAAATCCCGAACTTTGGGGAGAAGAAGAGGGAAACGACTTTCAGAACGTCGGGGCGGCGGGGTCCCGGTTCGGGAGTCGCACAATGGTCCGCTGGGGACGAAAAACTTCAAAAGAGAAGAGAAGGGTTAAAAGCAGTCCGCTCGACTCACCGCACTTAGAGGCGGAGCCCCATAGTCCGGAGGGCGTCCGGGGAGTACCCAATAAGGGGGACCTCAATCTAGAAAAAGGAAAGAAGAGAGGCTTCAAAAGACGGTTCAATACCGACCGTGGCCCGTCTGATGGAATAGTGACAGCGGGCCGCATCGCGCTCCCCACACTCTTAAAGAGGAAAGAAAATACGCGATCTAAGTCCAATTTCAGACGCTGCTCATCATAAAAGACGAGAACCGCCTGGGCGGAATTCTCGAGTGGCTGGCTAGGCGGGGTGCAAAGTGGTGCACACCACAAATCGGAAAAGATAAAACACTTAGACGGTCCGTAAGGCACGCGACGCCAAAGCTCTCGCGCCAGGCGCCAGAAGGTACTCAAGGCCACAGAGAAGGGAAAGGTAAAGGGGGTGCGAATTAGCTCGCGGAAACTTGGAAAGGAGGGAAAGTAGAAGCGCTCATCAGGCGCGGTTCTCTATCCCGGAGAAAAGGAGAAAATGGGTTGAAGGCTCGAAACGGAAGGAGGGACGCAGGTGAAAGTGGCTGGCGGCGGGGCAGAAAGGGGACCAAGGAGAACTTCGTCACTGTTGAGCGGGAAAAGACCAGCGCCAAGCAGCCGCGGAGTCTGAAAGGAAGGGGGAAACAAACGAAGTCGCCACTCATTCGGGACGTCCTCGAGAGGCGACGGCTGGCCACGAGGTTGGGGGCCCCCAGGGCGAAAAGGCGTCGACATCGCACGAAGAGCGTCAGCGGAAGGCCTCCCTACGACGCAGGGTTTATGCATCACAGAGGGTCCATATAGGCCGCATCTGCAGAAAATCCGCTCACACAAAGAACAGCGAAGCCAGTAGACGAGGTAGACAGGCGAGACACAGGTAGGTGATAGGAGTATAGAGAATCCGTGAAACGTTCGGGAATACCGTCGCGAGTCCGAGAGACCAGAGCGCGGGGGAAAGTACAAGTTCGGCACGCACACTGGCACCGGGACTCACGGTTAATCTAAATCAAGTTACTGAAGTCCTTAATGACGACTGAAAAAAAATTGAGGAGAGGGAACCAGCGCTATGATGGGCGTCGGACGCCAAAATCTGAAGGAACACCATAGGACAGCGGGAGCGGAGGAAGACAAAAGCAGGGAATGAAGACGGTTGTATTCAAAAATAAAGCGCCCTGCCGTAGGACCATACCCAGGGGAAAGGTCACAAGGGGAAAAACTTGGCGTAAAAGGTGTGGTGTCAGGAAAAAAAAAAAGATGAAAACTCGAGAAGAAGGGGGCCTAGGCAGGGCATCCACACAAAAAAGTGGGAGATCGAACCAAGAGAGACGTCAAAGGAGACCAGGTCTCATAGATGACGCTAAGAAAAGAGAGGAAACCAGAGGGCGCGTCTGCGACCTTTCAGAAGACTTGCAAAGGAGTGGGGGTCTTCTTAGACAGGAGAGACCGGGGAATATAGATCTGGGCTGAAAACCGGACAGGGAAGAAAAAAAAACAAGGGGAGAGCAAAAAGCTTCCCAGGAGACCGTGAGAGACGACCCCGCTGGCTAAGATCTACTATCAACATCTATAGAGTTAGAAGGCGGGGTTGATAACTCACGGAAAAAGTCAGGCAGGCGGAAGAGCCTGGTGAATCCTGGGAACGGATCATGGGTGCCGACCGAATAAGATGGACCTCGTTAAAGGAACAACATTGTGAAAAACAATACTCGGAAGCTCCTGACCAGGGCTCAACTCATCCGGTGTGAAATCATTCAAAAAATCACGAACGGTCATCCCCAGTCACCGGGTAGCTCGGCCTGGAGAATCTGAACTCTACCGGAGCGGGGTGTGCCAAATCTCGCAAAAGAGTCGCGGTCCGGTGTGCAGCGGGCCTTCAAAGAGACAAAAAAAAAAATTCCTGTGTCCAATGGTCACGTCCGGCACCTATGCTCGCACCGGAGGAACTGTAAGGTGCCTGGGCGTAAAGGAACATATCACTACGCGGATAGAGGGCGGTCTCGGAGATTAGAGAAGACAGGGGGGGGGGGGGGGTCAGGGGAAAAAAAAAGTGGTGGTTCCAGAGGGATTCGGGCGGCGTGTTTCACGCGGGGCAGAAAAAGGGAGCGGTCCGAACCTGCCTATGGTACGGGAGGGAAGGAAGTACTGGAAAAGACAAGTGGAGGCTGAAGACCTTAAGGGTGGGCTCAGGGGTAGAACGGTCAACGTTCCGTTTCAAATCTCTCGCCAGGGTCTATCGGGTCGACTGAGGACCAACGAAGGGGGGCCAGGACGATCTACGCAGAAGGCAGCATCGGTCGGGGATAGTCAACGGGAGGAACCTCATGGAGAGATAAGAGCGGGGGGTCGTGGGTGGAATAGGCGCGAAGCGTTCGCGGTTGTGAAACAACCAAAGGAAGTCGGAAAGACAAGACGAAGAGGGGTCGGGCGCGACGCGGGGGAGAGGGAGCAAGGTGGGGCCGCCGACAAAAAAAACGCCGCGTACGGACTAAGGGGAGAGGGAGGTACCTGGAGGGTAAAGTGGGGTCAGATCCAGCAGAGTAGAGGGGGGGCAGGGGAGGAGGGCTTCTCTACCTGCGCAGAATCGCCGCGGACAAAGGGTTCCGTCTCAAAAAACGCGAGAACTTTACCGGGGGAACATTCGGTTTTTTGGGAAAGACCGAAAAAATCTAAAGGTGCGGTGGAATCCGGGGTCGAGAAGTCCCGCGCGGAACCGAGGAGGGTTTGGACGCCAAAGAGGGAAACAAGTCCCGGCCGTGAGGCCTCCGCTCAACAAGGAAGGTCAAGGACCGGTATGCTGAGAATGAAAAGGGAGAGTTGCTGGAGAGGGGAGGGCAAACAGAAAGTCTAACCTGTACGAGAGGAGCCTGCGTTTGTTCGCTAACACCGGAAAGGGTGGTGCATAAACCCTCTCACAACCGTCATTTCGCAGGAGTTCTCGGGTAGACTCTCTGGAGGTAGGAAGAATCCTGAAAGGGAGAAAAAGGGCAGTCAGGGAATCTCCTGCTGGCAAGTTCTACCTTTTTGTAAGCTATTCTGTGGGGGAGTAGAGAGAGGCAATCCTGATGGACCGAAACCGGACTGTCAGGGTCGCGTCAACGCGGAGCACTTAGGAAGGGTAAAGGCTTGGCGCATAACGGCTTGAGGGGAAGAACACGCGGAACAGCGGATCCCCGCAAGTGCCTGACTCCGAAAGGGCGAGGCATTAGTAATGGAGCTGCGAAGGTCGTAGGGATATACCAAGGCGGCTGAATATGGACTCAGGAAACCCCCAATAGCGGAACGCAGGGCCCAAAAAAGGGGGAGATACAGGGGACGATTTCGTCGTATGGGACGCGCCGAGACTGCCGAGAAGACGTGCCTAATGGGACCGAAAAACGCCGAGGCAGACGACGGAAGGGGTAGAGGAAACAACAAAGCCTGGGGGAATGCGGCGCAACTCTAAACGGCAGAGTCAAGTCGGAGTCCAGCTAGATATGTCCAAAGCAAAGAAGTTAGGTTGTAACAGAACAGCGGAAGGGTAACGTAGGGAGGAAACAGCTGAACGCCGCAAAAACATCGGACGTTGCCAGCGAGAGGGGGGGAAGAGGTCAAAGGGATACCGGAACGAAAAGGTTGGTGGGGGTCCAGCCAAGTCGACCCAACTAGATCCACATCATAAAGGGTCAGACTAACTAAGTGAAAAGGGGGGGAGAAGATGGGGGTACTGTCCATTGTAAAGAGTCTGCCGGAGCGGATCACGGGCGGACAGGGGCTCACAAAAGGAAAAAGAACGATTCAGGTAGCGGCATTGGAGGGGGGCGAAGATTCAGGCTCTCTCAAACAAACCACTGATATCTAAAGAGAGAACTTAAAAGGGAAAAGACCTCCACTAAATCGGGAGGTAGAGGGAGATCTCAAAAACCTGAACGCGAAAACCGGGGCCTGGTGGATCGCCAGCTTGAAAACCAAGTCCGCGAAAAAAGTATTGGGTTCGACAGTGGAGGAAGAAGATAGGCAAGAAACACCTAGGTCAAGTCGCTCCAAAAAAGCACTACGCATCTCAAAAAACATAGATGTCGGTTCCGTCCGCCGTTCTACATCTTGGAAGAAAGAAATGTCCGAGGAAGGTGCCCGATCCAACGAGCTCTCTCTTGAAGGAGAACCTTAAAGGACGACTTAAGGAAGACGGCTTGGGGAATTCACGCGCAAAAAAGGGGGACAACATGGGGAGTTGAAGAAACGCAATTGAAGCCCGACACTCGGCTATTCCCGGAACTGTCAGGACAGTGTTACGGGTCAAAGAAAGAAGCGTCAAGATAAGGCTAAGAAAGATCGTAATGCGAAAGGTGGTGGGAAAGACCGAGTGCCACGCGAGGTTAATAGGCTTCTGGAGGTGATTTCAAATTTTGAAGGTCACAAAAAGTGGTATCAGCTGGAATTAAACAAAAATGCCAGGACAAAATAAACGATCCTCAGTGGCTAGGGAGAATTAGCATATCAAGCTAGTACTGCGGACGCTAAGGATCGGACACGGAAGCCAGAAAGTGCAAAGTTACTTGAGAAGAGACACGAGGCTAGAAGGTAGAAACGTCCCTACAGGGGTCGTCTATTGCTAGAAACAAGCGCAGGATATACTTGAAAACTAGGAGCATACTCAAAAAAAAATCTCTTACCAGGATTACGTCATAAAAAAGTAAGGCAGGAAAGTGGGCCGCAGGAAGGAGAGAGAAAAGCAGCAGAAAGCTACGCCGGTCTCAGCGGGAAATTGACTGGTCGCGTGGACTGTTGCACCACCAAAACTCTCGGGGAACTAAAAAAGCGAGGGGAGGCCGTGAAAACCGCAACCAAGTGGGGAAAAGGAAGCGGACGCATCGCGTCTCTTCGAAAAATCAATAAAAGAGGAGTGAAGGGAAAAGGGGTGGTGTATGTTGAAGAGGAAGGAAAGTGTCCCGAGGGAGGGTACGTCGAATCTGGAGAGGGCGCGGGGGGATAGGGGGATCTGCTGCGCTCAAAGAAAAGAGGCCTCTACCAACGCCGGGGCCGGGAGGGAATTGTGCGAGTCGAGGGTTCCACAGAGAAGTCCATTGGCGAACGAGTAGAGACGGACGGGGGCAAGGGGGAAAAAGGAGGGGTTACCTACACACTCGCAATGGAAGGGAACCCACCGTCCTTAACTGAGGAATTAAAGGACGAAGAATCAGGGGTACTTAAGCGCGGTCATAGTCCTAAGAAGGAGTTAATGGCTGCTGAAAGTGGCATGAAACTCAGGTCAAGGGCTACCGTAGGCGGCGCATAAATGCTGCTACAAAGAAAGAATGTCAGCACCTAGTGAACCGGAGAAGGCGTCTCTAGATGCGATCACGGCTCGAAGCCCGCTGAAGAGCGAACAGATCATGAGGGGGGGCGGGGCGAAGTGCACGATGTGATGGGAAGGCTAGGTCAGGGGAAATGGAAACAAGAGTGACGGGGGGGAAGGTAGCGAGCGGGCGAGGGAGTGAGGCACCGGCGCTAGCGGGAAACGGGAAAATTTACCGGGATCAACAAAAAAGTTTAAGATGGCGGGAACAGTCAAGATCCGGCAGGAAACCAAGTGAGGAAAGAGAAAGACGGACGCCGCGAAAGGCGGACTGCAACTAGGAAAAACTGAGGAAAGGAGTCAGCCAAGGGGGCCACGTATCTGGAGCGGAACAACACATGCGGAAGAAGAGAACACGGAAGGAGCAGTAAAAAGGTGTGGCCGTACGAACGAGAAAAGTAGAACCGAATAAGGTCCATACGGGGGGAGGGAAGGGGTGGGACAGGCCATAGGGGCAGAACAAAAGGTGAGAGAACGCGACCGCCGGCAAGGAGGTGGCATACCATCGGTATAGCAGAACGGCGCGAGATCCTAGAGATACTGGGAGAGAGGTAGGCCAGTAGAAGAAAGCCTTAACAAAGAGGCGGACGGACATGGGAAACAAAAAAAAAAAAAGTAGTGAACATTGAAAGGTGGGAGACAGTCGAGGAAAAGTGAGCTGGGGTGGTGAGGCCCCTGGACCTCCCGGATCGAGGGGCAAATTGAACTCGGCAACGGCAGTAGCACAAGAGGAGGGTGACAGCGTGGACAAAAAGTGGGACCCTGTGCTTCAATAACGCGTATGAAACACATAGAGTAGAGGAAGTCTGTGAAAAGAGGAGAGATCTGAGTCTAAAGCACAAAAGGAGTGACTTTTCGGGTCGAAGGGAGAACAAGGATGGGCAGAGAAAAAGTAAAAGGAGTTAAACGAAACTGAAGGCTTAACTCAGGGGGGGGGAGGTCGGTCAGGCCCTTTCTAAAAATTTGATGGGGGAACGGGGGAGGACAAAGAAAAGGGGGGAGGGGGAAGGAAGGAACGTACCAAGGGGAGGATAGGTCGGAGGACAGAATGAGGGTGGCGGTGTGCCAATGGAGGGTGTAGAAAAAGGAGTGAACGAAGAACTAAGGCTAGAATATAATAGGGGAAAGGGAGGGGGGGGGGGCCGGCACTTGGATAACGACCTAGGGATTCACCTCCTGGAGTAGTAACGGCCCATTTGACGAAAAACGTGAGGGGGGGGTTAGGGCGTAAAAAGCCGAATGGGGGATGCCTGAACCGGAGAAAGAAAAATAGGTTCTTATCTAAGGAGGGGGGGCCCATCGTGTGTGAGGAAGGAGGTGCCTCGTCCGGGGACAAAAGGCCAAATTCGGAGGGGAAAATTCTAGGGGCCGATGTTCTCAATAACTCGAAGGTCCCTTTCGGGGTAGGGTCTACTTTTCGGGCTGGGAATTCAGAAAATACTATGATAATGGATCGTGCTAGTTCAAAGGCTGCAAAAATCAAATGACATGGGGGGGGGGGTACCGGAATCTTTTCGGTGTTGAGAAGACAAGGGGCCTCACTGAGCAGGGGGGGAAAGAACTAAGGGGGGAGAGAGCCCTTTCCGCGTAGGGGACTTTAAAAAAGAAACAGTTGGCTGTCCAGACCCGAGTACAGGGGCTCAGGTCACTTTGAAACGTTTCAGGGGAAAAAGGCTCGGTCCTTTTTCTCTAATCGACGCAGAAAAGAGACGGAGAGCGACAAGTGGGGGAGGCCTCAAAGGACGGGAAAGGCGGATTTCAAACAGGATACAAGTACGAAGAAGGTTGCTCCTAGAGGACGGTGAAAAAGGGGGGTCGGGAGAAGCGCGGGAGGCGAGACAGACCGGGCCACTCGGTTCTTTCCCATCGACAGGATTGAGAAGGCTACTCGTGAGTAAGGCTGGGAGGAATTGAAGGCTGCGGCTCAGACGTATCTCCATCGAAGACTGGAAACGTCCGAGCTTTCAACTGAAAGTCTGGGAAAAGGGGAAAGCACCCATAAGCGGGGCGATAGGGGGACGGAGAAGATCAAAGTGCCAAGCGATCCGCGGAGCACTGGGTAGAGAAAGGGCAAAAACGACGTCGCCCACCGTGCGTTAAAGCAGGGACAGGGGGGTCGAGTACGGCAAAAAAGTCTGCCTCGGTAGTGAGTACCAGAAGGGGAGAGAAACCAAAGCACGCGAAATTAACTGGAGGGGAGAATGTGAAGAACTAGGCGCCCCTTGGTAAGCAGAGAAATCAATAAGAAAAAGCAACAAAAGAGGAAAGGAGGCTGTTAGTGCCTATCTACTTAATGCGGGGAGGGGCGATGATAGAGCATCCACTGCTCCATATATGAATTGCTAAGGGAGAGGCTTGAAGGGGGAGCTAACGGCCGATGTTGTAAAAAAGTGACAAACGAACCTGAAATTAGGGGGAGAAAAGGACTAATTCTTTCTTCGTGCTGAGAGAAAGATAAGACAACGGGGGAAGGCGCAGAGAGAGTCATCAAAACGTGGTGTTCCGAGTAAGGGGGTGGATGATATTAAAAAGAGAATAAAAGCAGGTTGGCGGATTACAACGCAAAGAGGGCGGCGCGGAGACTAGAAGAATACGTAGTAGAATCAGAGCTCCTGTTGGGATAAAGGCGGGGGGCGGGGGTAGATACCATTATCTCCGACCTCGGCGGGGATTCAAGAAGAGAACTTTCTTGGACTGACGAAAGTCGCAAGGGGGAGAAGAACAGTTAGGGAAAAGGGCTGAGGGAACTTCAGTCACGTGAGGTGACTGACGGGGAATCTTGAAAGTAGAGCCGGGGAAACCAAGGGGAACTCCCGAATCGTGGGAACGAGGTAGGATTCCAAGATTTTGAACCTCGATTTCGGAGGAGGTCCTCTCTAGGCATGGACGGGAAAGGTACCATGAAGGAAAAGGGAAAAGTTCAAAATAGGGACTATGAGCAGGCAGCACTTTTCGTACTGATCTGATAAAGGAGAAAAAACACCAAATGTGAAGACCTGGCGAGAGAACTTACACTAGTAAATCCCTAAGTCGGGCCTTATCTAATCAATTTAAATTTTAGGTCTAGGGGCAGGTTCAGAATCAACTCGGAGATTACTGTTCAGTATCCACCAATGTTCGAAAGAGTAAAAGGGGAGACGGACCAGGATAGAAAGAATGGGTGTATTGCTTTCATGTAAGAGGGAGAGAATTGGAACGCTTATTTGGTGGAACGGTAAGAGTCCACCGATGTCTGAACACACGAGGATCCATCTACGGTAGAGGACAGAAATTGGAAACAGTGATCAAAAAAGGACGAGGACTTGGACATTGGAAACTGACCGGGGAGAGTCAGATAAAGACCGAGGGACCACTCACAAAAAAAGAGAGTAGGAGAGGGGGAGGAAACTTCATTAAGATGGAAAGATCTCTAGCACAACAACGTATTAGGGGGGAAATGGATTAAAAAAAGGCTTGGACTAACGCGGGACGAAAAGACGCAGGGAGTAGCGTTGCAGAGGGGAGAGAGACAAAGAAAGTATGGCCGCTAGGACTGGTGGCAGTCGGAAATCCGTTTATAGGAGAAAAAGTGAGGAGTGTTATTCCGGTGGAGGAGAACTGGAAAAAATTGTCCCAGTCACGCAAACGTCACAGAGAAGAAAAACACTCTATTTACCATCCGACGTGAGAGGTTAGCAAAGAAGGGGGGTGGGGGAACCCTGCCTTAGCTTGAAGGGGGAAAAGGGGAAAGATTCCAGAAAAGGCCGAAATAGACTCCTGGACAAGAGGGAGAAGCCGTAACGGGTGAAAAAGGTTTCAACAGGGGGGGACCGGGGACGGAATGCGTGTAAGGACGCTATAAGTTCATTAAAACTCGACGAAAGGCGCGGCAGAGGCGGAGGTGCTGAAAATTTTCAGAAAGATTGAACGAGAAAAGAGGCGCTCAGATTAATCGAAAAAGGAGGGCAGGTACGGGGAGCAACGAGGTGGCCACGAAATATTTGCTTCGTGGGAAGGAGGTGCAGGGCACCGATTCGGGGTAGCCTCTGGGAAGGAAAGGGGAAAAAAAACAGAAAACCATCAAAGGGATCACATGGAACGGGCGAGTGAAAGCACTTCTAGAAACTAGCAGCTGGGGGGAGAGGCAGGGGAGAGGGGGTACGCGCTATATTCACCTAGATGCTTAGAAAAAGAAGGAGAAAATAAAAGGGGAGATCTCAAAAACGGCCGGGACGAGTCGATAAGCGAGCGACTTCGGCTCGTGAAAGAGAGCCTAAGACTCAAGGACCAACAATACTCTTCATATGCGAGACGGAAGAACGTGTGCCTAGGGTGAAAAAAAGAGGATCTGATCAGCCGGGGGGACCCGATGAGCGAAGGCAAGAAAGAAGACGGGGACGGTCGTAGCGGGGAAACTTTGTTCCCCACCAGGAAGTCCGAAAAAAAAGAAGGCTACAATGAGGGAGTCCTGCAAACTCCGAAAAACGGGAGCGGAGCAAAAACATCCTAATCAAATAACGCAGACAGGAAAAAAAAGAGAAGGAAGGACGGGGTACTCGAATTAGTAAACGAGGACTCCTCTTTTGGCCCTAAGATCCAGACAAGCACTAGTTCAAGGCGAGGCTTAGAGGAGAACCGACTCCCACCTCGCGCGCCCTCTACGGCAACAAAAGCGTCCCGGAGGTACGGTGGCTATGGTCGCGGTGGAAGAGAAGGACTGGGGAAATGCCGCGGAGCCGGCCGGTGGCACGGTTAGCCCCCCGAAGCCAGCGACGTTTTATTCCAGGAACCATGGGGGAAGTCACAAAGAAAGGACGGGAGGCGTCCGTTCAGAAAAAAAAAAAAAATCTATGTAGTAGGAACTCGGCGGCCCTAAAGGACGCTACGCCCCGCTACGCAGTAGCCCGTCGCAGAAGACAAACCGTCTCTTGATAAAGCAACGCGTGGCCACGTAGAGGCCATCGCGCTCCCGCTCCAAAAAACGACCCTCTGATGAAGCCGAGTCAGTGCTTCTCACGGGAAAGGAAACCGATGGGGGAAGTACTCGGTGCACCGGAAAATCTTGATGGAATCGATAGAGGGGCTAGAAAGAGGGCACCGGGGCGATGTCCCGGTAGGGAGACACCTGAACAGGCTCCCTTGACTCTCAAATAAAAGTAAGGGGAAAGTCGAGCGAAAAAAAAACGGAGACCTGCGAATCTGCACTCGTCGATGCCGGGAGGGGAGAACACCGCAAGGTGCCGCTGTAAAACAACGTACACAGAGAGAAGGGCCGCCAGGAAAAGACAATTCCATGATACGCGGGTCCAGAAGGAAGACTGAACTCCCAACGGACATAAATCGGGGGAAAGTACGGGGAAACCCGGCAAAAAGGAATGGTTTCCAGTACAGGCACCAAGGAGATTGGGTAAAAAAGGGAGAGAAAAGGAAGGCCCCGCTAGGGGCAGCCACGAGCATCGATAATAAAAAGAGGCTCGCCTTCTACGCGGAGTATAAGCAATTTACTGTACAGTCTAAGTAAATGATGGAAATGGGGAAAAATCGAGGCCAGAGGACATGGGCATGAAAATCCAGTTCAATGTGCATGGACTAACGAACTCTAGAACATAGGGACTAAGATCTTTTGCACAAAGGGGGAAAGGAAGGAGTCACCCAATGAGGAAGGCTGCAGAGGCACCCGTTATAGAAAAAGGGCAAGGCTGGGAGATCTCGAAAAACACAATAGATATAGGGAATGAGCCAAGGAGGGTCAAGGGAAAGACACGTTTCCTTTCCTTTAAAGGACAGAAGAAGGTGGGTTTGAATGGCCGGGCAAACGCACCAGAGAAGGAGAGTCCACGCGTTCAAGATATGTGTCGCATTCACCGGGGAAAAACTAATGGGAAAACGTCAGAAAACAGGTGATCGATAAGAATCGCTGTGTGCACTTCAAAGAGGCTAGACGACACACAAACCAGGGAGAAACTCCATCTTCGAAGGAGGAGCTGTGGACTAGAGAAGGAGAGTTTGGGGGGCCCCTCAGAGAGGCCGCTGTCGCGGCCTTTAACTTCAGAATGGAGTGCGTCCAGTGGACAACTTCCTGTGACGCTACACTTCACTACAAGATTAGAAAAAGACCCTTTCGAGGGGGAGAAGGTCGGAGACGGAGGCAGCCAATACGAGAGATCATGTGGAAATAAGGGAGCTGGCTGTCAATGACCCTGGGGGGGGTCCGGGGGGGAAAACGCGACATGGGGGAAGAGGGGGTGGGCAGGGTTGTGGCGACGACTGGGTGGCCTAAATTATCTTTTCGGATCAACTAGGGGCCGAGGGACGAGGGGCAGTCAGTAATAGCTGGGGCAAGGAACGGATTGAAAGGACAGACGGGTAGAAGTCTCATGGGGGAGCGCCCGGTAAAGGTTGCGATGTCCACAACAGTCCCTGTCTAGAAGAGGAGATCAAATAAGCCGCGTTCCAAGAAGAGGTGGGAAAAGTGAACTCGCGAAAACGCTGATAACTGAACCATAGATCTCCAGGAGAACGAGGGGAAAAGGGGGACGGGACTCTCAAGTAGCTTGGCGTTTTGGTCGAGGAAGGGAGACAGCCAAGCGGGTTTCCACGTTTCTGGATAACAAAGAAGAAAAGGGAGGTCGCACTGAGTCCGAGGCGTGTGCTGACTTTTCTCTGAAGGTTAACTAAGGGACAAGGGGGGGTGGGCCAGACGGCGCCGCAGCTCAGGGGGGGGACTACAGCGCAAGGGCAGGCATGATAAAACAAGGGTTCCCGCGGCAGACATCCAAAAAAAAACCACGTCGCGGGGGGACTTGAAGACTTGGGGGAGGGCATCCGAGAACCGTGACACAATCCGGAGCGCCGGCGAGAGGGTAAGGAGCAAGAACCGGGGGAGCCACCGGGACGGACAGGGGGCAGGGGGGGGACCGGCGGGTGGTGTTCCGAGAAGGAAAACCACTGCTTCCGCAGAAGTATTTAGGAAGACGGGGGATATCTATAAGCCAAACCAAATGACAGAGGAGGCTGGGGTTTCTCAGGAGGGGAGGCCGAACGGTTCCGAGCAGAGCCCTCGAGAGCAAGGGCAAAACTTCACGCGCTGTTCCAATTTATATAGGAAAGGAGGGCTATGAGCTGAGCTCAAAAAAACAGTATGTTCGGATAGTGGCCAGAAACGCTTCAGGAACGTCGTTTTTCGGCAACGACCAGGGGAACGATGTTGGTTTGAGACCCCTGTCCTCAGACAATACCCCACTTTTCCTTCTATCAGGCGTAGAAAAAGGAGACTCGCTTCGGGGGGGGAGGGAAAGAGCGGAACACAAAGGGGCGGCCAAGACTCGTCCTTTGCTGTAAAAACGGGGTAAGCGCGTGGGTGATCCTCTTTTCAAGAGAAAAGAGATTGCTTATCGAACACAAAAAGTACGGCGCTCAGGAACCCGGCGAATCTTCGGAGCCGCTCGTCAGAATAGGGCAGGTCATAAGAAGGGCGGAAATCCCGGCCGGCCACCTAAGGGGATCCTTCCGACGCGCGTTGGCTGGGAAAAAAAGGGGGGGGGAAAGGGACACTGAAGAAAGGGGGAGGGCCGGGCGGGAATTGAAAAGGGCATCGGCGAAAAACTGGGAAAAGGGGACAGGGAAATCGGGAAAGTGCCGCCTGCCCCCTCCGGCCTCCACTATCGTGGAACAGGAAAGGAGCCCAAAAAAAGGGGCAGGGCGGGACCTGGTCCTATTGGCGTCAGCGCAACGTAGAGCTGGTCCTGAAGAAAGTAGAAGGGCCTGAAAGGGGGAAAACGACCCCAGACTATGCGAGAGGAAGGGGGGGCGAGTACTTCAAAAACTGGGGCGACAACAACGCGAACTAAAGGGGGGGGGGTCCAGGTAGGGCTAATAAAGTCCAAAAAGAAAACTTAAGGTTTTGGCGCCGCTACTAAATTTGCCGTCGGCCGAGGGGGGTATTCGAAGTGGCAGATGGGGGGACACGAATCTTACGAAATAGTGGCGGAGCACCTCTTGGTGCGCAACGAGAAAATCAGGGTTAGGAACAGTCCGAGGGAAAATGTTAATGAAAAAAAAAAGGCAAGGGATCGAGTATATACGGGAACGGGGGAACTTTGGGGGGACGGGGAGAGGCCACACGCGGAACCAAACCATCGAAAATCAAATCTACAGGGTCAAGAAAAAAACGTAGCACGGCTTGGGAGCATGCAAAAAAAAAAAGGAAATGAGGGGAGTCTAGCAGATCAGGAAAGAGGAGCCAGCTACAACATCCGCGCGGTCGGGGAGAGTAGTATCGGAGAAACTGGAAAAATCAAAAAACAATTAGTGAGGGGAAAAGAGAAGATTCCCCTCAGGAGAAAGGGAGCCATCGCCTCGAACAGCAACGCTGGGGGAGGTAGCGGGCGCAGGATCGGCAAGAGGGGGAACCTCAGAAGCGAAAGGGGCAACGCGGGACGGCCTGGTGTTCGCCATTATTTGATCCAGGCCTAAACCTGGAAGATGTGGAACAGGAGTTGTGGTCTCCGTGGGCGGGACGGAGAGGACAAAATCAGGCGTCCAAATCCAGGCAGGGGAAATTCCTAGCACCAGCCCGGGATGGGGGGGGAAGGACTGCGTGCGCCCCAGCAGGTGGGACGCCCGCACTAAAGGACTCGTTTAGCGGCTGCCACTAAAACCAGGAAAGATCGGGGCCAAGGCCCCCAGTAGTCGGAAGCCGTCCGGCGCCGAACGTGGCTTCGAGCGAACCGAAAGAGAACAGTGAAGTCGCCGGAGACGTGAAAGTGAAACGAAACCAAGAAAAGGCGACGCGGGTGACGTTACCATGTGTACGGCAAGGGGAACCGGACAAGACAAAGGATTCACAAAAAAAAAACCCACCAACCAAACAAAATAACAAAAACAAACGAAGAACAAACGACCCCCATGTCACAACCACGTTCTGCCTTTCGTCCTCGAAAGAGACAAATTTCGGCCGGACGTTTAAGGAGGGTCTGGCAAACAAATATGCAGACCGTTAAAGTCTACTGACTAAGTTCCAAAAGGACGCGACAACACCGGGAGCCCATTAAGGCTCTTCAGCACGGCGCGGAGGAAAGAAAAGAGAGTTCTTGGAAAAGCAAAAGGGGAGTCAAAAGAAGGGGCATAGAATTGGAACTGCCTGGAAGGAAGGGGAAAGAAATGCAAGGTCAAAATACCGTCCTTCTAGTGAGAGCCAAGAGGATCCTTCGGGCGGTGCATCATCGCGAAAATACACAACTCCCATGGAGAAAAAACGGCAGCAGCGCGAAAACTGGCCGGAAGGTGTCCGCCGGAACTCTCGAATAAAAAGCGGACCGGGCAGAGAGAAGTAAAGCGGCGAGAAAGGGGACGGTCTGGGGGAGGAGGGAACTGGGGGGGTCAAAAAAAATAGGCGGGGGGCGTCTCATCCCCGACTGAGACTTCGTCCGGGAACAGAGAAAAAGATTGGCAACTTCACTCAAAGCGCCATCAGGAGCTCAGCACAGGCGCCTTTAACAGTGGGAGGAGAGAGGTGAAAATCTGCCCGGGGGCGTCCCTTCGTACCGAGGAAGACTCGTTCATGGCGCGGGGCGGAGCGCAAGGGAGGGACCTAATCAAACCTTCATTCCGGGTGCCGCTCGACACCAACCAACAGGGGCCGGCTGGAAAGTCGTTTCTATTCGGCTGTTGCCGAGCAGGCACAGGGGAGGAAGCGTCGAGACCGGACCTGGTTTCAAGGAGACTGGGGATTAAAAAACTCCAAAAAGACTAAGGGGTGTAGCTGACAAAAAAAAAAAAAAAAGGACTTCAAAAGAGGGCGGAGGGTAAGGACGAGAGTGCAGGTCTCTAGCCAGGGAACTCCGAAAAAAACGCTAGGACCGTCACACGACAGTGGAGGGGAAGCCGCGGGGAAGAACCTGGCATGTTTGGTCAGAGGGCCCCGGACGGGGAACGCAGGCCCGCGCAAAAAAAATATACTCCCATCAGGCTATGGAGAAGGCGAATATAAAAAAAGGTGGAAGGTGCTCGACGTCTCTATTACAGAAACATCTGTTTTGTGTTTTTTTGGGAAGGGGAGGGCAAACGAAAAGCAGAGATCGCCGAGGCGGGAGAACCCGGAGGCCGTGGGCCGCAGGACACTTGGCTAACCCCAAGGAGAACCTTGAAACAAACCAACCCTCACGGTTGGGAGGAGAAATAACGGTCCGGAGGAAAGGCTTCATCTACAAAAAATAACGAGCCGGAAAAATCAGGCAAATCGGGGGTGCCGCGTCCCAAAAAACCACGGAAAAAATCTGGAAAACAGGAAAGACACAAAAAACGGCAAGAAGAAGGGAAAGGACCGCCATTACCGCTAGTGGAGACCGTAAAAGGAAATGACCAGAGGGGAAAAGCCATACGTACGGTCATCATCGATGGGGGGACGGGAGGGGGAAAGCGCAAGAAGTTTCAGGACATAAAGGCGACCACGGCAGTCACCGCCGCAGAGAGAAGGGGAAAAAACGCTCCGGTAGGAAGGAAAACGAGACGTATATTCTGGAACGGCTCAGGTCCAGAAGGGGTCCTCGAAGAAATGCCTTGAAGATGAACACCGCGCTGCGTCAAAAAAAACCGGGGGCGAAAAAGGACATTAGGGACACAAAGGTGCATTAAAAGCAGGGACAGCGGGGAAAGGATCTGGTGACATGCTCACGTCCAAATGGAACATATTAAGCAGGCCAAGAACCCGTAGGACTAAACGCCAATTGTGAGAGAG
>Ga0179593_1535077_pt1 | contig 19116 bp, 29 predicted proteins | sample CZODoug2_1_08_16_FD_185931 | JGI IMG/M metagenome (GOLD analysis project Ga0179593, IMG submission 185931) | Vadose zone soil fungal communities from Angelo Coast Range Reserve, California, USA - CZODoug2_1_08_16fungal (PacBio error correction) | ecosystem: Environmental > Terrestrial > Soil >...
GAGAACGCAAAAAAGCCAACCGGCCTTCGCGGAAAAGGGTTGAGGTTGGAAAGCATCAGCGTAGGGAAGGTCACGTTGGGTGTGTTCACAATGGGTACGTTGGCTTCACCTTGGGGGGGATGCGTTGTACACAGCGAGGGAACCGCCCAAGGAATCACCGGGTCGCGGGGCAGAAGTCGAGCCGCAATAAAGGATGACGCAGACCAGAGGCACGTGAGCGTAATCGACCGCCAAATCCGCAACGACCCATATGAAAGGTATTGTGCATCAAAATCAAGATCGTGTGCGGGGGAAGCCCGCCGGTTATGCCTATTATTGACGCCACTGCGGCAAAAGCTAGGTCCCCGCGGGGGCTTGCCACAAAGTCAGGGATAAACGAAAAGGGGAGGCTAGGTGCAGTTTAGACGAGGTTCCAAGGGGGCCGGGCCCCGGTGACAATGCCCGGGCCCTTGACGCGGCGCAGAAAAAATGGACGCCGCATCAAAAGAGATAGGCTGGGTTGGACCAGACCAAAAAAGACACACTTCTCGATCCGTTTTAATCGGGGACACGGCCCCCGGGGCCCACCCCCCGGTTGGATGCAAAAAGAATCATCGAGGAGGGAGGACTGATTGGGGACAGAGCCAAAAGTGCGCCAGGTTGCGCTAGCAATCGAGGGGAGGCGCCGAGCTACGAGAGAGGTAAAAATAAGGGGGCGGTTGAAGTTGGCGAGCTAGAGAACGGCGGGAGAGAGAACGAAGCAGAAAGTAAAAATGCCAGTTGGTAGGGTTTCATACCAAGGGACAGGGGGGGCCGGAGCCCGATAGATAGGGCTCCATGACCGGCAGGGGTGTACAGGAAAACTATCTGCCCGCGGAAAGTAAAAAAACCAGACCTGCGCCCGCGTCCATGACGGGCAAACCCTAGCATGGTCATTACATAATCCCAGGAAATGGTGTTTTTGGGAACCTAGATTGCGCGGACCAAAGTTTTTGCGGGCGGTGGAAAGCGACTTTCGAGGGGAGGCAAAACCGTCCGACTTCGGTGGGGTGGACCGAGACAGGGGATGAAGGTTGTGGAAATGTCAAGAAAAAAAAAACGGGGGAAAGACCAAGGCCTGGTCCCGCAGGCTTTGGGGCGCAGTGCCGGCCAGTCCGAAAACCTGGCAAGGCCGGGTGGGATCAAGAAAGGGAAGAAAAGTTTGTTGGGGGGCAAGGGGGTAGGAGAACCCTTGAAAAAAAAGAAATGCAGGAAACGTGATGAGAAAGCTGCATAGGGAGAGAGGTGCGTGTTTATTGGTCGCAGCGAAGTGTCAGGGTACGTGGCCGACCCCCCTACCACGGACGGAAAAGAAACCTGGGGGACGAAAACAAACAATCACCCCGGGCAGGATGTCCAACCAACTGTGTACAGGGCACCTTGGGCATCTGTCAAGAAATACTCCGTCCGGTTAAAAATCGCAGGAAGAAAAGTTATGACAAGGCCCGCAGAACCGAAAAATACAGCCCGAAAAAATTGCCGGGCAGAAAAAAATCATCGGCTGAAACGAGCTCTGGGCAACGCAATATGTCAAATGAACGGGCAGAGAGAAACCAGGCCGAACCGCGGGTGCAGTATCAAACATACCTTTGTCCAAGGTCCCCATGGGGTTGGGATGGGTCGGCGCAGCAAAAAAGTGGCCCGAACATCGACAATTATCCTGCCGGCTTGGTCAAAGCACGGAATGTGGCGGCTGCTGGTGCAAATCACTGAAAGAAACCAACAGTGGGGAGCAGCAAAAAAAAAAGACACGCTTGTTTCGGTCACGTTTAATAGGTTCTCAATACAGGGGGGGGGGGGCGAAATGAACCTTGGGCACAGACCTGTCTTTGCAATCTCCCCAAAGGTGAGCAAAAAATCAAAGGCCGCTGTGTCCGGCCGGAAGACGGAAGGGGCTTCAAAAAAATAATTCCAAGAGCCACCAAGCGGCCTGCTTGATCGTGAACGGGGTATCGCCAGCTGTGCGGAAAGTTGTCCCTGGGGGTAAAGGTCCAACTGTTCGGAAGCATCAATGCAGGTGACGGATCGGACGCAGGAAAACGCAAAGCCGAGGAACGAAGGGCAGCCAGGCTGTTCGTGGGCAAATAAAAAAGTCCTGCTCCACCTGGGAGAAAACACGTGCGATAACCGTCACTCGCAATGTGCGGGAGTTACGAGCTATCTGAGGGTGAAAATCACACGGCGTGGAAGGTCTATGTCGTTTGACGCAAGATCCCGCCCAGAACCTCATAAAAAAAAAAAGCTGAGAGTATGCCAGAGGGAAAATCCGGGGATTTTGTCACCACGATTACGACGAAGCGCAAGAATGAAAAAAAGGAAATGAAGACGACCAACGCCGGGAAACTCAAGTCAACATGGAAAGAAGTGCCCGTGTCGTCGTCAAAAAGGCCCGGTTGGCACGACAGAAAACGAGGGACGCTACAGACAGCAAAGACCGAATCGGCGGCCATGGATCGGCCAAACACGTTTACTCGTACCGCTCTTGAAGGAATGGCCGTCATCTAAAGAAAAATCGAGGGCCTCGGACATTTAAACCCAGGGAGGCCGGCACGCCCGATAAGATGACCTGGTTTTCATATATGACCAGGTGTACTACGAGATAGGACGAGGAACGGGCTCGTAGGACCAACAACCAGGCTTTTGGGGTGTCGGAGAAGTATAGAGCAAGAATCAAAACGAGGTGTCGATGATCTTGCGAGCTTGGGGGGAGACAAAAAAGGAAAGCCCGGATCCGCAAAACCGAATGATGAAAGGCCTCGCTTGGGGTGACTGCCGCGGGGCCCACGGATCAAATGGGCTGAGGGGAGTAGGAAACTGAAAGGGCACCCGTTTTTTGAGCCGCAAGCCGATTGTAAGGGGGAGGAGGAACGCGCAAAAGAATTTGTGGAACCATTTCCCTACACCGATTGAACGTAAAAACCGATAAGCAACGGCAGAATGCAGGCAAGGGAAAAAGCCGGTCCCCTCGGGACGGGACGAGCTCGCAGGCTGGAGTTCGACCCAAAAAAGCCATCTAGCGAACAAAAAAACGACAAAAACACTGTCAATCCAACGCCCAAGCAAATGCGAAACGCGGGGGGACCGAACTTGAAGCCAGTCAGGCACCGCCGAGAGACAGGCGAAGAATAACACCCGACAAAAAAGCAAACAAGAATGGTATTAAGGAGGGTCTGGGTCCCTAGAGTTATGGGGATCAGGGTCAAGAAGCCTACCCAAAAAGATAAAACAAAACTGAGACAAAAGAGGAGGAAAAGAGAGATGCAATTGCCACTGGGTCCAAGAGGGGAAAAGACATCCAGCCAATCCTTAAAGACCACAAAAACTAGGCTTGGCCCGGACGGATTTGTCAAAGGATGGGTGCTCATTTCTTCGCCTTTGCAATCACGCGTGCAAACCCGACAGTCATGCCAGCAGACCCCCCCACAGTGCGGGGACGGCCGGGCCTCGGCCAGCTGAGGCGGGGGAGGCGACCGAGGGCTGAACTTGGAACTATCCGAGCATACGAAAAGCCCGCACCGCCCGCGACCAGGCGCCCAGACCTGCAGGCCCAATTCACCGTCCACGACCGGATAAATTCGGGGTAAACGGGCCAAAAACGGTTGCGGAAGGCCAGACGGAAATAAAGTCAATCGCTTGAAGGACGACCCCGGCAAAACGGTCATAAACAGATCCCGATGCCCAGCCATTGACAGCAAAACTCGGGATCGACAAACACACAAAGCGAGCCAGGAGGCGTCCATCATAAACAAGAGCGGAGTGGTTCCCGCAGACCCATGAAGTCACCCAGCCGCGGAGAATTCAAAAAGACACTCGGGATCTTGCAGCCGTCAAAACGATCCCTGAACTCGAGACAAGAAGAAAAAAAGGAAACAAAAGGTTGGAATGAGTATCGAGCCGCTGCAAAATGCTGCATCGAGACTCATATCGAAGAGAAAAAAAGAAGTTCCCGTCAGGAAATGACCGAGACGTCGGCCTCGTAGATCAAAGGGCACATAACTGGTACAGAGCGTCAAACTGCCCCAGAACCGTAAATCAATCGTATCCCTCGAAGGTCATCCGGATGGTAGGAACAACGCCGTGACGACGGAGGTCCTGCCTCCACCATGTTTGAATGAGGCCCCCCTCGGAAGCGAAGTTCAGCGTAGGCGCTGTTCCCGGAACGGAAAAAAATACATGGGCAGCAGAACGCTGGCCAAGGCCGAATGAGCTAAAGTTAGCCAGCCGTCATAAATCGCCAAGCACACATAGGTCCAATACGACTGCGGCAAACTCAGAACACCAGGAAAAAAACTGCAAGCAAGAGAAAGGAAAAGGGACATGTGGTGGGGAAGTCAAGCCAACACGCAAGAGGCCAGCCACGGCCGCAACTAACACTCAATTGCCCAGACCAAAAGAAGACGAGTCAGCATCCGAAATTGAATGATTGGCGAGACACAGTGTGGATAGGCCTCAGAAAAAAAATAAGACAGAAGGGAGAATACACCCCTACAGCGAACTCCAGACCACGGCCGGGGACCAAGGAATACGGGTCAAAACCAGGTCCACGTCAATCAGGAGGAGAAAACAAGACAAATTGGGTGGAAGGAAGGTAAGTCACACAACAACGCGGTGAGGCAGAAGAAAGAATTTAGAACGTGACCAGGTGGAAAAGACTGGTGGAAAGGACCAGCAACGTGCAACGGCTGAAGGATGGACAGAACAAGCCAGCCAGCCCGAAATACCCGGCAGATAATCTAGATCGGTTAAAAAATGCCCAGACCAACCAACCAAGAATCGGGGTAACCGGCCCGGGGACTGTCGGAAAGAATTGACGTACAGCAGCCGGCGGCCCACAACTCCGTCTTCAACCACCAAAAAAACGTGAGGGCCTGCCCGGGCTAACTTTAAAACGGATTCTGGGCCCAACGGAGGGAAGAGGCAGACATGGCGAGAGGTGGACCGGAAGGTAACGGCTGAACAGGGGCATACCGGTAACGGTGCGCATGAAGCTAACGAAATCCAACTGTGACGGGTCATAAAACAGGGACTGTTTCCGAGTGCAAAGGGGGAAAACGGGACCAGGAACCGCGAGACCGTAGAAAAAAGCAAACTCTAAGGCGCAAGATTACATCAAACGAGAACTCGACGTCCGTCCCGACAGTCAGCTCGACCTTTCAAGGACAAAAGACAACGAAAAAGGGAGCCAAGCCCGAGCAAACTTGAGAAAGAAGGCCCCAAAGCCGAGCCTGACAGTACTAACGCCTTTTCAACACCATTTATAAACCCACCCCCTAAAAAGAAAAGGCGACAACACAAACCGACCATTTAGAATCCGACAAAGAGAAAAAGCACCGGCCCGCCAAGGTCGCGCAAAGTCCAAGGGAGGGACAAAAATATGGGAACCGACCGAGCGCGACCGCGCCGGGCCGCCTCCCGCCCAGGAAACGCGGGCAATTGCAAAGGCTAACACTTATCCTGGAGGCGCGGCCACAGGGAACCTGACGTTAGGAAACCACATACAATCATTTCATCGTCGGTGCCGCTCAACCTCATAGTCCGGCTGAACCCTCGGGGACGGGGGGACAAAGCAAGAGCATAACCCGGCGTCGCGCCCTGACTGCCAGGGAAAGAACAACGCCCGCAACCCCAATGGGACGATGGCCGCGTTGTACAATACGTAGAGCCTAACTCTGTGAAAAGATGTCACCCAGGGGGGGTGAACCCAAACACGCGCAAAGGATGTCCGAGGGGTAGTCGCGGGGGAGGGCCAACGCGCGGCCGCGGTCGGGAACCAGGACCAAAACCAAAAGACAGGAAGGGGGAACCGACGTCCACATGGAACGAGCACCGACTCACAAAAAGGCAGCCGCGACCCGCAAGGCGAACGATCCATCAGAGGTTTGGGGCAAAAGTCGCCCAAAAAATGAAGGCTCCGCTACAAAGGAAATAACGCAGACCAGCACACCTGCCCCGATCTGATGAACAGGGATGACTCTATTGACTTGAAACCCGGAAAGAGCCGCAAATAAACCGGATCAGCCCCGAAAAATGACTGAAGAACGAAGGAATTGAAATAACCAGCAAGTCCGAGGAAACCAGGGCCTGGTTCACCGTTAGAGCATCAAAAGAAGCGGAAAAAGGAGTCCACAGGTGCGCGGGGGAACTAACTGTGACAAAAAAAAAAAAACGAAAGAAAAGAGGGTAGCGGAGGAACGAAAAACCTAAAGAAGGACACGAAGGCGACAGTCAAAACCCAGCACGGAATCTCTAAAAAAAAAACGAGGGAGTATGGAGAGAGCAAAACGGGAGGCGCGAAAATCCAAACGGGGCACCGTACAGAGGGAGAGGGGTTGACTAGGACGGAAAGCGGTATAGACCGGCAAAAAGGGAGGGCGTTTTGACAGTGTGACTGGCAAGGTGGGGATCAAGGACTCGTTTTGCACCGAGCACGAGGAAATGAGGCGCTAACGGGAACTAATGCCGAGAGTTCAGGGGCGTCCACCGCGGTTCAGAGCAGCCCGGTTTGAGCAAGACTCTGTCACAAGGTGGGGAGATAGGTTCCGTTTCGCTACCTCAAAGCATGGTAACGCCCAATCAAGCAGAGGTTCACAAGCATCTCAAAAAGAAGATGGGAATGAAACCCACCGGGCGTATGGGCGATTATTTGAACGCGGGCGGCGGCCATGGACAGAAGGAGAGGCGCGTTGACCACCACAAAGAAGATGGATCTTGTCGCCGAGTCTTCAACAGACCGGAGGCGCGTGGCGCGGGGGGGAAGGCAGTGAGGGAAAAGTTTGGCCAAGGGTGGGCGGGAACAAAAAAAGGGGGGCCATCAGAAAGCTTGAGAGCGTAGTGGCAGATCTAAAAGACCGAAACGAACCAAAGGCAGCAGGGCTGGTCGCGACCCGTAAAACCGCTAAAAGGGGTAAATCGTCGGCCTGGGGCTCGAACCCACCCGTTTGTCTGAGAGCTCCAGCCCAAAGAAGTCAAAAAGGGCCAAACGAAAGAACGTGGTGGGTCTAAAGAGAAACACTCCGAGCTCGCCCCGCGTTTGCGAAAAATAAACAGGCGATCGAGCTGTTCAGGGTAGCCGAGCAGTTATGAAGGCAAAGAAGGAAAAAAGGGGCCAGTGGTTTTCGTTGGTGCCCGAATCGGGCCTGGAAACAAGATGGACGAGCGCATGGCAAACCTAATTGGTATTTGGTTTTAAAAACCACGGTTCAAGCATTACACCATCACGCTGCCAATTGAACAAATGACCCACTACCGGTTTTTCGCGAGACTGCCGCAAATTTCGAGCAAGTACACCGAACAAAAAGAAAAGCAGCGGCCGCAACATACGGTCATAGGTCCGAGTCCACCAGACTATGGGTGTAGGCCCAATGGAACTGCTGCGAAGTTGGCCGTCAAAGTAAGAAAATTTGGGAGCGTGGAGCAAAAGGGGCGGCTGCGGGGGTCCAGATAAAAAATTTCTTGGGTGGACTGATTGGGAAAGTTCGCGGAGACGAGCAGTCCTGTTCATTTAAAGAGGGGATTTCCAGGCCCGTGTAGAAAAACGGAGTCAAGGTGAGCCTCCAAAAATTTCTTTTGGAATGGGGGGGACGAATACAAAAAGGTGTTTTGGTCGGGAAGGGACGTGCGAAGGACATTAGGGAAGTGAACAGGTTGAGGGAGAAAGAAAACTGAAGAGGGGCCGCAAGATGAGTGGTGGTTTCCGCAGCGGAAAGAAACACCGAAAAAAAACAACACGCTCAGGAACCTTGAAAGAGACCAGGGGAACAGCACCCCTATACGTACTGCGTATCGGGATGTGAGACCAAGAATGTGCTTACACTTGATTCCTTGCGCACCGTCACAAAAAAAATTACAAAAAATCAGGCATTAAGAATACGATGGAGAACAACGTAAGGCACAAAACCAAAGAACCCAATTCGCTCACTCGAAGCTGCCGGGCCAGACAAAGGCGGTTTTGGTGGAAGAAAAGAAAGGTCCCAGCGCTTGAAAAGCAAAAGCTTCCGAACCAAGGAGAAACGGATGAACGAATAGGCATGTTCAATCAAAGCACTTAAGGGGGGGTGGAAAGGGGCTGCAGGTGGAGTGTGAAAAAAAACATATAAATATGGGAACGGAGTGGGGGGAAGCAATGTGGGCCTGGGATGCGTCAATGAAGCAAAAACCACGTTTTGAGGTAGAAGGAAAACACGAGGTGGGCGGATAAAGTCAAAATTCGAAAAATACGAAAGAACTAGGGGTGGGGGGGTTGCGAAAATTCTGAAAACTTCATTCGTGGAACCATTCTGGGGCCGGAAAGGGTTTAACCAAGGGGGGAACCACGAAGGCGAGAGGACACCAAAAAAAAAACCGAGGCCTCGCCCAGGGCGTGAAAATGGCTGAATCAGCGTTGGAAAAAGGGGGAATCCATGCTGGCAGGAAATTGTGTGGGGGTCCTGAAGGTAAACACACCGCCCGGGAAACCCGGGTATACGGAAATAAAGCGTGTAAGAACTGACGGTACCGGACGAATGCTGAAAGGGCAGAGCCTGGGAGGGGGGGAAATATCTTTCGAGGGGGAAAAAAAAATCCCATGAAAACAAAATGGGAACAAGAGTGCCGAGCAGCCCCTTAAAAGGGGTGCCCGGAAAGGTTTATACAGGGACCGCCAGCAGGGAGAAGAGACGGGTTTTTGACCTGGAAAGGGGGGGGAAGAAACAGCAGATGACGCCGGTCGCCCTACGAGAAAAAAGGGCGGCAAAAAAGGACTAGGGGAAATGGAAAGGTAAGGGGGAACGAAAAGTTGAAAAAAAAAAACGGCACCCCAGCGCATCAAGGGAGACTCCTCGAGAAAAGAGACCGGGCACATCAATGAAACAACGGAAGAGGACAACCGGTCGGCCGTCAAGGCGGGGGCACAACTGGACGCTTCGAGGAACCAAACCAGAAGACGGAAGGGAAAGCGTGCCGGGGGGAAGAAACGGATGAGGGTGCTGGGGGAGGCCAACCGAGCAAACGACGAGGGCGCAAGGGAAAAAAGAGGAGCGGAAAAAGATAAAAAAAATTAGGATAATAAAAAAATAGTAAATAGAATGGGGGCCGAGGACAAAAGGGCGAAGAGAAAAAGAATCAATTTGTTTTTCGCGTGGGCGAAGAAGGGAAGAAAGCTAAGTCAGAGGGGGGAAAAGGAAAAAAAAATGAAACGGGGGGAGGAAGCTGAAAAAATGCAATCTGGGCAGGCCCTGTAGGAACCGCCGAAGAAAAAAGGAGGAAAACGAGGGCCCAAAACCCCCACCCCTTGGTTAGGCGCCGTGTAACAGTTGAAGAGATCTTAGCTAAAAGGGACCCAGTTGCAGGGGGAACGAGAAAGAGACAGAAGGATTGGCGGGCAGAAACGGGAAGCAAGCGAAAAAATCGTCCAGTTTTGGATACATTCAAAAGGGAAGTGAAAGACGGTCAAAATAGGACACAGAACCTTGACAGGGTCTTTCGGGCGACACTAGAAGGTCAAAAGTTTGGGTCGAGGAGTAGAAAAAGAAGGATAGCCGGAGTTCACGGACCAAAGAGTACGTCCAAAAAGAGACAAAGACGGCGATGCAAGTCCGTCCGGACCAACCATGAGAATACGTGGCGGGCCGGAGTATTAACTTATCGGGTGAAAAGAGAAAAAAAAGGGGGGAAAAGAAAAAAATAAAAAAGCGGGGCTCCGAAAATTCCGCAGACAAAAAAAGCCAAGGAGGAGGGTTCCTTTAAGAAGGTAGTTAATTTTCTGATTGGGCTGGTGGGCAGAAGAGGGCAAAAAACAGAAACTTCAAATCCCATAAAAAAAAAACCAACCAAAGAAAAAACAAAGGAGAGAAGAAAAGGGGAATGCGGCTGGTCCCTTGAGCCAAAGCCCTAAGAAAGGGGAAAGAATTAACATCCGCGGGAAAGGCGAAGGTGAAGAGACCAGGGCAAAGGGGAAAAAGTTAGCGTACAGTCAGAGAACAGGGGATCAACGAAGGTCAAAAGGCATCGCACGCCCCCCCCAAACAGTTATGTGCGGCTGCGTTGACTCCAAGAAGGAGGGGAAGTGGGGGGAGGGGGGGAGGACACGAGGAGTTGGTCAAAAAAAAAAAGAAAAAAGAAGGAGAAACAGGAAAGCCAGAGAGAGAAAACGACCCGGGCCGGTAGACGAAAAGCGGGGCCCGGCACCAGAAATGGTATATCGACGACAATTAAAAAAGGAGAAAAAAGAAAAAAGGGGAAAACGACGAATTGCTGAAGCCGAAACAAGACAAAGAAAAGGAGAGGAAGCATAAGAATGGAAGATCGAAAAACGCAGACGATGCAGAGGTTTCCAGAGCCCCATCAAGCCGCCAAAGGGAGAAAGACCAAGCCGAAAAAGAACCAGAGACCCGGAACAAGACAAAAGTGAGAAAGAAAATTGGGCAACAAAACCACGAAGAAATAGACTCGGACTGTCCGAAATCTCTCATTAAAGAAAAAAAGGACAAAAAAAAAAAAAGGTGAGGAACAAGAGCCAATAAGAGGGCATCGACCGGGGGGGCATCATATAAGGACTAGCTCAAAAAGTCGGACCAAGAAAAGAAAGACAGCCAAGAAGGCGAAAAAAAAAAAAAACTTAAAAGAGCGGACAACACTAACAATTGGGGGGGGAACGAATCAGCAGAGAAGGGCTGGAAATCTCAATATGTTGGTCGGCCAAAGGAAGGGAAAAAAAAAAAAAACAAAAAAAACTCTGGCAAACTAGTGGAAAGAAAAAAAGAAGCAGAGAGAAAAGAGAAGAAGCTGCCGCAGGCCATGCGTTCAAAGGAAACTCAAACCGGACATGGGTCCAGAACAGAAGGGACGAAAGAAGAGAAGCTCCAGTACTTTATGCGCAAGGAAGGGGGAAAACGGAAAAAAAACGACAGAGGGCCAAAAAGAAGAAGGTGAAGAAAACAAGAACGAACAAAGAGGGAAAAACGAGAAAAAAAAGGAAAAGAAAAGGAAAAAAGAGATCATCAAGATGTCAACAAGTGGGGGGGGGGGAATAATTCAAAAAAGGAAAAAAAAACCAAAAGGGAAAGAAACAAGCCGCCAAAAGCTTCGGCACCAGAAGATTCTGCGGGAAGCACCAGAGGAAAAAAAAAGGAAAAAGACAAAAACGAGAAAAAAAAGGACATCGGACTTAACAAAACTTCCGCAAAGGTAGATCAAACAACAAAAAATGTTAAAGAATAAAAAAGCAACGGGAAAATCCGGTGAACCCAACCTTCCGGCCGGCAGCCGAAAAAAGAAAAAAAAAAAAAAGGGGAAAAAATAAAATAACGCACATACCAAAAAAACCCAAGTTCGTACGAAAGGGAATATTCGAAAGGGGGAAGGGGAAAAACAATTGGGAAGCTGAAAAAGGCCTTCCAGGAAGCTCACAAGAAAGCCAGGCAAAACAATAAGCGCCCAAGAAGAAGATAATCGAGATTCCTGGGTGAAAAAAAAGGGAAGGACACGCAAAAAAAAAGACGAAAGGGGAGCTGATCGGTCACTAATGGAAAGCAATCGAGTAAAGGGTACGGGAAAAATTGAAAAGGGGAAAAAGGCCGCAAAAACACCCGCGATGTCCTGCAAAAAAGAAAAAAAGAAAACCAAGGCGATACGTGCAAAGAAGGGGAAAGAGGGGAGGGGGCCGGGCTGGGGGTGGGGAAACCAGGGGGGGAAAAGAAGAACCGAGGTGAAAGAAGCAGGGTCGTAAGGGTAGGAACAATGGTGTGGGGGTTGGGAAGATAAAAAAAAGTCCCGGCGTGGGGGAAAAAAAGGGAAAAAGAGGGTTACGTGGGTGAAAAAGAGGAACCCAGGCCCAGGGGGGAGGCCTAAAAACAAAAAATGATGAAGGAAAAAAAAGAGACACAAACTGAGGCGCCAAATCTTGAGCCTCAACCCCAGAAACCTGGGGGCGGAAAAGGAAAAGAGCCAGACGAAAGCCTTTGTATTAAAACAAAAAAGGTAAAAACCGACTGCCCAAGGTTACAAACACACGCCGAAGAGTGAACCAGCCGAGGAAAAAACGCTTTCAAAAGCCAAAAAAAAAAAAATTCAGAGAAGCCACCAAGGCAATGCAATTGGATGAAATCAACCAAAAAGACAAGAGACAGGGGGCTCAGCAGAAGCAAAAAAACGAATTAGAAACGAAAAAGGGACAATGGCAAAAAGGGGGGGGGAGAAAGATCGAGAAAAAAGCGGAAAAGGGGAACGCAGAGGGGCAAATGAAACAAACACGGAGACGGCATCGCGAATAGGCTCGAAAAGGACTTCAAGAGGGAGGGGGGGAAGCGGACCGAGGGGGGAACCGCGGGAAAACCACATAAAATGCTCCCCATAATCCAGGCACTCGTACCCGGCTCAAAAAAAGGGCCCAAATAAAACCCGAAAAAAGAAGGGGCGCCATATAACGAAGAAAAGAGGACGCCCTAAACCGGATCAAGACAAGGAAAAAACAAGGGAAGAGGAAGGCGGTGGAAGCGATGAACGAACCTCTTTGGTAAAAAAAAAGAAAAAACCCAAGGGGGGGAAGAAAAAAAAAAGGAGAACTAACCGACGATTCAGGAGCTCAGGGTGCGACCCCGCAAAATTACACTGCGAGTTCTCCACCAGCGAAAAAATAAAAAAAAAAAAAAAGGGGAAAGAAAAAAAAGAAAACAACAGCTAAAACTTCAAAAGCAGAAACGAAAAAAAAGAAAAGGACGAGGGAAATCAAGACGATAGTGTAAAAGGAGAGGAAAATTGGGAACATGGACAAAAGGATCAAAGGGAAAAAATAATTAGGCAGAAACAGGGGGGGACCGGCGGGAAAAAAGGACTTGGATTGACTAAAGACAAAGAGAATGAAAGGGAAGTTTAAAAAATACCGAGCCGATAAAAAGAAACTTCCGCGGAAAAAAAAAGAAGCAGACACACCGAAAAGAGGGCCCCAAAGGTCGAGCAGGCAAGAAAAAAGGAAAAGGAACCGTTACTTTTTCCTGTCAAACGTGCACAAAAAAAGAAATGGAAAAGATGACAAAAAGTGGCAAGCTTAAAACAAGGTGTGACACAAAAACAAGGAGAAAAAGAAGCCAAGACTTCCGCTGCGGAACCAAAAGAATCCACGGACGTACAGGGGGCCAATCCAAAAAAGAGAAAAAGAAAGCTACAAAAAAAAAAAAAAAAAGGAGAGGAGTAAAAGAAAGATGCCACGAGAGAAAAAAAAAAAAAAAAGACCGGCTTCGATGAGACGGAAAGGATTAATCCGAAAAAAAAAGGGGAAAAAAGGGAGGGGTGCCGTTTTGTTATTGTGAAAGGTTGGCCCGAAAAACGGGGGGGGGAATCGCTGCCAAAAAAATGGGCCCAAAGCTGTCTACAATAAAAGAAAGGGATGCGATGAACAAAAAAACGCAATAACTAACGGGTAGAGCGCAAGTCACTACAGTGGACAGAAAAAGAAAAAAAAAAAACAAAAAGCGCAGTCGAAGGGAACAAAGGAAAGCTCTTTATTAAGGAGGCGGTCAAAATAAACCAAAACAGGCTAAATCATGAGCAAACGATGTTCATCCAAAGAAAAACAGTTGCCTAACAAAAGGGGCAGGGTTGATGCCGATGGGGAGTGGGTGAAGCCGGCGCTGCCTCGGGCAATTAAAAAAAATGGACGAGAAAAAAAAAAAAAAACTATGAGGAGTTTGAGGGTTCGCCTTCAAACTTAAGCGAGGAGAGAATACAGTAAGAGGAATGTGTCCAAGGTGGGAAGGCGGTGCCTGTTGGGGGAAGGGGGGGGGAAAAACGGAAAAAAAAACAGGCGGATATGACAAAGGGGCTTGGTCCAAAAGAGAACGACAACTTCATAAGTCAAAAGAGTGCGACAGAACAAAAAAAAACACTTTTGGCAGGAGCAGAAATCACGAAGAGGGTTCGACAGGAATTGTGTGAACAAAAAATGCAATCTCAGATCGCGCACAAACAGGGGGGGAGAGAGAGAAAATGTATGGGGCCAAAACAAACGAGAGCAAAAAGCAGAAACTGAAAAGCTTTGCTAGGGACAAGTGGAACGGCAAGAAGACCCCGGCCGGAGGAAAATAGAAAAGAAAAAAAAAAGCGGGGGAACATTGGACAAAATTGGGGGAGGGGGTTAAGGTGCAAGGAAAAGGCCGAAACGAAAAAAAAAAAAAGCAAAAAGATGGGGAGAGGGGACAAGGGAACAGGGGTTTCGGAAAAAAAGAGGGAAAGACAAAAAACCGAAAAAAAAAAACAGTAGAGAAAAAAACCACCACACACCCAAAAAATGCTATCAAAGGCCGGAAATGACGAGCAAAAAACGCGAAGCGTTTCCTGCCTATGTTCCACATCTTTGGGGTGGAAAAAAAGAATGAAGGACGCCACGGGGAGGGAAAATACCATTTTTGGGGAAAGGTTAAATCTCGGAGCAACGGGGAGACTGTTCAGTGTGTAAAAGTACAATTGAAAAAAAAAAAAGGGGGGTTGGAGGGAAAAGAAAAGTCCGTGGGGAAGGGAGGAAAAGCAGGCAGGGCCACGGGGCAGTCTAGGGAGGTCCAGAAAAAGGAAATAAGCACCATTGCGGGGGGAAGACTAAGATAAAAAAAACCTTTTGAAGGTGTGGGGTTGGGACCATGAAGGCAAAATCGGAGAAGCGAAGGGAAATTGCGTGAAAGAAGGTCGAGTGACGGGGGGGGATGCTCAACAGGATCACCGAGGGGGATGGAGGTTGGAACGGAAAAAAGGGGGGGTCGGCACTCACCCAAAAAAAGGAAATAAAGTAAAAGGGAAAAAAAACTGTGTGGGAAACCCGTCAAAAGAGGGTGGCGGAGGAAAAAAAATGGGGGGAGACAAAAAAGGGGAACCTTGCTAACAATCACCAAAAAAAGTTGGTCTACGCCTTCCGAAAGACTGCAGAAGACCGAACATAGGACAAAAAACAAAAAAAAAAAAGAGAAGCTGAGGCTGGGGCAAAACAGACTGACGTTGACTATGTAAAGAAAAAAAGAGGAGGGGTGGGAAGAACGGAGGCTAGAGGGGAAAGAGTCCAAAAATTCGGCAGAAAAAAAGGGAAATTTCTGGATCCTGAAGAACAGGTCCCATGGAACGGTAAAAAAAGGGGGGGGGGGGGGGGATGGTGAAGGGAAAAGGACTTAAACAAACATTCGTAGGAAAAGGGAAGGAGGGGAAGGAGGTGCAAAAAGTGGTGGCCTTGGAGGGCTGGGGGCCACGAGGAGAACTGAAAAAAAGGGGTGGGGTTGGTCAGCAAACGGGGGGGGGGAAAAGAAAGGGAAACGTTTCAATAAGAGGTGAAATCACCTCGCCGGCGCGGTTGTTGGGAAAAAAAAACTGAATCTTTGGACAATAAGGGTCTGGGGCAGAAAAGAAAGGAAAAAAGCGTGTAGAAAACCCGGAAGAGCGGATTCGCCAAAAATCAAGGGAAGAAACCCGAGCGATCGCGGGAAAAAAAAATGTGATGAGCTGAAATGTTTTGGGGGGGGAGGAAAGGGAACCGGTCACCACAAAATGGGGGGCTCGGGGAGAAAAAGATGACAGTTTGGGAGATGAAGCCCATCGACAGGTCGGGGGCAAAGCCGGAGATAAGGAAAGGGGAACAGAGCCGAACGAGTTGGGAGGAAAATCCCTCCTGGAAAAAACAAAGGGGAAAGACAGGAAAAGTCTGGGGCAAACCGGACGTGAAGAAAGAGGAAAAGAGAAAGAGGAAGAGAATCCAAAGCCGCTTGGAGTTGAAGAAGGAGGGGGGTTACATAAATAAAGGGACCACAAGAATAGCAACGGATGAAGGAAAGGACAATGCCAGGGTAGGAAGGGGGGGGGGGAATGGGTCCAGGGGGGGGCCTAGGGGAACGGAAGCAAAAAAAAGACCGAGGAAGGGGAGGATCAACCGAAGGAAGGGAGAAAAATGGGCAAGAGGGGGGACCGTGTCGCGGAAAGAGGGTTGTTGTCCGACTACGATGAAAAAAAGATGACAGAAGAAGAGGCGGAAAATCAAGTTAAGTCGGTGTGGGTGGGAGGAGAAAGAGTTCGAAAAAAAAAAGGTTTTCGCAAGATCAGAAAAAGCAAACGAAAATGGAAAGAGGGGATTCACACGCACAAGGGGGAGAGGCGATAGTGAGGCAAAGGGGGAAATAGAGGCAGAAACTAAAAAGAAAGAACAAGGAGGGAGGGGGTAGGGGAGGGGTCGCGAGAAAAGAGAGATATGCAAAGAACGATTGAGGAGGAAAGAAGAAAAAAAAGGATTGGAATGAGGAAACCTTTGCTTAAGAAGAAGGGAAAAGGAAGGGGGGAAGCCCGGCAGGGAGACGATTGGTTGTGTGAGAAGAAAGAAGGTTCGAGGAAATGAAGGGATAGAGTAATGCCGGGTTTGCGAGCACAAAAAAAAGTGGGGGAAGGAGTGAACAGTCGCCAACAAATCGCAGAGAACTGGGGGGGAAAGTCAGGAAAAAGGGATCAAGAAAACAAAGGCAGCACTGTGGGGGAAAGGGGGGGAAAGGGGGGGGAAAGGAGAAGGACGGTGGAAAAGAGTTCGAAGAAATGGGGAGGGAGGATCGTTGGACAAGAAAAAAAGACAGTGAGAAAAAGGCACGCCCCACTGAACAAAGAAAAACGCCTCACCGAAAGAAAGAAAGGGAGGCGGGGGCCGAAAGAAAAAAGGAAAAAAATCATACGCGAGCACGAGAAAAGAAGTCAATGGTCTCCAAAAACGAAAAATAAGAAAAAGTGGGGGTCTTAGGTCACAAAAGGGAAAAGGATTGGACGAAAAAAGGGGAAACACAAAAGGAGCATCCATCCAGCCACAAAAAAAAAAAAAAACTGAGGAAAAGAGAGAGCAGAGGGAAGTTGTGAAGGGAAAAAAACAAGACCCTCAAATACAATCCAAAGAACTTAAGACATGAAAGATGGGGGGGGGGGGATGGAGGGGGGAAAGGCAGGGGGGGAGAGATTCTGAACCAAGACAGTGGCACTCGACGCACAGATTAAAGTGAAGAGAAAACACACCAGAAAAAGAAAAAATTGCGGGGGACGGCCAGGGAAGTCGGCCAGAAAGGGGGAAGGTGGGGGGGGGAGGGCAGAAAAAGCTTTGGAGGAAAACTAGGGCGCTCGAAGAAACTAGGGAAAAAAAAACAAGAAAGGGAAGACCCGAAAAAAATCCCCTAAAAGGAAAAACTTGTGGAAAAAGAATTACCAAAGTAGGCATAAAAAGAGATTTGGTAGGAGGAAAAAAAAAAAGGAAAAACAACTGGTAATTCGCCTCGAAAGGAAAGCAGAACTCGAAAACAAAGCTCCCAGGACAAAAAAAAACACCCCCACGGTCCATCACAGACCCGGGATCAGGTCGACGGGAAAAAAAAGGGGGAAGACCAAAAAAGGGAAAAAAAGCGACAAGGCGGAGTAAAAACGACAACATGAGGAAAAGAATTAAAAAAAACTCGGACAGAAAAAATGACGACAAAACGAGGGAGGGATCTCGAGGTCCGAAACAAGGAAAAAAAAAAAAAAAACAAAGGGAATTTTATCGGGGGGGTAGCCGAGGGGGAAGAACATCACCTCCAGAAAATGAAAAACGGCGAACGACAGAACATTCAAGAAAATCAGGAAAAGGGGATCGACTGAGGGAGAGGGGAAAGAATTGGGCAGGAAAAGAAGGGACGGGAAAACCGACGGGTGCCCGATCAAACAGAAACGAGTCGGTCGAAGGACATAGAAAAGGGGGCAAACCCAGCGTTTTCTGGAAGCCAGAAAAATGGACGAAAGAAAAAGAAAAGACTCGAAGTTTGAAGAAGCCGAAGAGGAAAGCAAGCTCTAGAGAGAGGAAGAGAGAGGGAGGGGAATTTAACGAAGGGAAAGAAGAACAAACAATTTTCCAAGGAAAGAAACAAAGGGGAAAAATCAGCTCAAGTGGAAAACCTGAACGAAAAAAGAAGAGGAGGCCAGAACAGAAGGAAAAATACGAGCCGGCCCTGAAGAAAAAAAGAATAGTAAACAAGGAAGGAAAACAAGGGGGGGCGCACGGTGAGGTGGTTAAAGGGGAAAGATCCCGAATCGAAGTTAAGAGGAAAGCAGAGGAAACAAGCCAGAAAAAGAATGAGCAAACATAGAAAGCGTGGAAGGATAGAAAAGTGACAGACTCAAACCCAACTCAAACAAGGGGGAGGAAAAGGAAGAAACATGGGACAACGCTAACCAAAAACAAACCGAAACGAAAAAAGGGAAGAAACGTGGGAAAGGACTGCAAGTTAAAAGAAAAAAGAAGGGAGCCAACATAAAAAATAGTGAGAAAGTAGCACCAACCAACTAGGAAAAAGAGGTCTAATATTACTTGGGGAATAAAACAAATGGGAATGCACTAAAAAAGCAAGATGACAGTGGCTGATACGGGAAAAAAAGCAAACCAAAAACCAAGCTCTGACAACGGGAAAAAATATCTGAAAAAATGGGGAGGGGGGGGGACCACAGAATCGACCAAAAATGGGTGTGATAAAAAAGGGAAAAAGGGGAGAAATACGAAAAAAAAACGGACCGAGAAACGGGACGCAGGTAGGGACGGGAGGGCAAATGAAAAAAAGCACAAAAAGCCAAAAAAGACCGGGGGAAAAAAACCGGAAAAGTAACAGAAATGAGCTGAAGCTGGAAAGGAGGGAGAAGGGAAAGGGAAAAAGGGGCATATCAGGGGGGGCTCAGCAATGTTGTTACAAAAAAAAGTTTAAGGAGGACAAAGGAAGTGGGTGGGTAGAAGAAAGGGAGTACCGACAAGTCGGGGAAGGGAGAACCAACGGGGTTAAGGCCGGGGTGTGTCGGAGAACCTCAAGGGCCAACAAGAAAAAAACAAAAAAAGAAGGAAAGGGGAAAAAGACCTTGGAAACACATCAAAAAAAACGAAAGTCCGACCCAAAAATCGCTAAGAAAAAAGTTGTATTCGCCAAAATAGGCTCCGCACCGACGGAAAAGGGGTCAAAAAGGGGAACGGACACAAAAGCCTGAACCGCCCCGAAAAAACCAGAGCATTTCACGGAAAAAAAACGACCACAACCCAGCCAAAAAGGGGGCGATCACAAAGGGAAAAGAAAAAAAAAAAAAAGTGTTGCCATAAGACGAAATACCCGG
>Ga0179593_1264641_pt1 | contig 19114 bp, 14 predicted proteins | sample CZODoug2_1_08_16_FD_185931 | JGI IMG/M metagenome (GOLD analysis project Ga0179593, IMG submission 185931) | Vadose zone soil fungal communities from Angelo Coast Range Reserve, California, USA - CZODoug2_1_08_16fungal (PacBio error correction) | ecosystem: Environmental > Terrestrial > Soil >...
GACTTCAAAATCAGAGGAAAACTTGCGGCCACCTTCTCTTCAAGCCGCCAGGGGGGATGAATATTTGTAGAAACTTGATCGATGCAGATCAGGGATCTGGGACGCAAAGAAGTCGACTGCATTCTGTGGAAAAGAGTCATATGGGTAACAACCTTCGCGACACGAGTCGTGGATTTATGAGAGACAGAGGGACCATCAACGACTTGTGTTTTAACCAGTCCTGAACTAATGGTGTCACTGTGATGAGTCATAGGGGCTGGGTGGGCAAATGTCGAGGAAAACTCTTGCTTGTAAGGTTGAACGTAAGTCCTAGATTGGGTGCTCACACGTTACTCCTTGTCCAAGGCAGGGCCTTTCCGACTTGCGCAAAGGTAGTCATGATAAGTGTCGCAGGAAGAGGGGGGGGCAATGCAAAGAAAAGAGATGTCAGAGTCAGCAGCAGGGAGAAAGGGAGGTCCTGAAAAGATCGCAGCGTGGTTAAAGGCAAGGGTAGGGCACTTTGCGAACGTCGAAACAGCGGGATGAGACTCTTCACATCAAGAAAAAAGAATGACGCGGCAGCAGGCAAGGGGGCTGGAAAGAAATTCGGAGGGAAATGCCATGCAGTTGCCGTGAGAGGGTGCCAGATCGTCGTTGCGTCAGGTACCGGTTCAGTTCGTTCAGGAAGCGGGAAATGCAGGATAGGTCAAATACCGAAAACGATCTTTGTCGGAGAACAGGGGGGGGCTGTACGCGCCATTCAGGGAAAAGAGGATCAACAATGCATTGTCTTAAGGGTCATCCTGGAAATTGGGGGGACAGGCCACGGGGGGGGGGCACTAAAACTGTACATTCCAACTAGACCCAACGGGGCAAGGTCGTGTCAAAACAGGGGATTCCGAAGTAATAAAAGCCTAAATGCAACGAACATCCCTGAACAGGAGAAGACTATTAAGCCTAGGAAAATGGCACTTCTCTCGTCCTTATTAACCAGCCTGCGAAAGCGAGAATCGGTAGGGGGATGATGATGGCGTGGCCCCGCCATAAATGTCAAACATTCTAATGTAAAAGAATGGACGGAACACGGGGAATCGATGAGACGCTGCCGTCCTTCCTAAAAAAATAATCTCACGAAATCGCCTCTCTAACCTGTGAGATGGTTTGGACTAGAGTCCCTCTCATCATAAACGAAAGGAATTTTCCGGAAAGTGTCTCGAAGATCAGCGGGGAAGAACCAAGAAGCAAAGCAAGATCCTCGATCCGTAGCGTCGATACGGAGTCCTCTACCAGGCGCTTAAGGAAAAAAACAGCAAGAGCGATTCGTAAGCTTCTGCCAGAACCGGATATAAAACACGGCGCCAAACCTCCCGCCAAAGTGGTAGGCCTCGACCGTTATCCAAAGCAACCAGCGTGTAGGAGGAAGTACTTGTTATTTGCCAGCGCAACCCGGGGGCCCAGGGAATGTATTTTTCAGGTAGGGCGTCTGTGTTTCCTGAGAGAAAATGCAACTGCCTGTACCCAGACGTGCAATCAAGTGAAAGGAACAGTCCATCTATCGATACCGCTCAGGTCATCCCACTTCCGGGTAAACGCCGGCCCCTTCATGGCCCAATTATCGATTACAAGTTGATAACGTTTTCGAAAAGTTATACAGACCAGCCCGTCTAGTCAATCAAACTTGCTTACGTTAGAGAAGGTTGAGACATAACAGGGAAAAGAGGAAAGCAGTGGCTCAGCCAAACGCTTTTGACATTGGGCGGAGCGAGGTGTTCAATTACGCCAAAAAAGCGACACGTAAAAAAGATCAATTCTGGGCCGGGCAGTTCGACTCTATATGTTTTAACAAGGAGCCTGGCATGGGTTAGACTTGTGGGTCACGAACAGAGCGTGCGTTATGCGAAGGGAGATTCATCTCCTGGTTGTGTTCGGAATGGTTCGGAGTGTGTAGGACCCTAATTCCGTCATGGGGGGATCTCGATCCTCAGGGGGAATTTTCTCGCCCCCCGCTTTTTCTCTTCAAACTTTGACAAATTTACCATTTACTTGCCCGCAGGCAGAAGGCGTCGCCGGGGGGGGGCCCATGAGAGAAGTTTTCGCTAGATTCTACTCTAAGCGGTCAAACAAAGTCTGCAATAGAAGAGGAAAATGAACAATTCGATCAGCTCCGCCTCTCACGAAGGGAAGGTGCGTCTCGGGTTTACCGGGTTGTCCGCAGCTGTGGGGAGGTAGGGGGGACGGCAGAGAGAATTCGTATTCTTGCTATATTGATCAAGAGATAGTGAAAAGACGGTCAGCGGTTGGATGTTAGTCAATCGCACAGACGCGCTGTAAGCCGGGCGCTTAAGGGGGTTCTTGTTTCCGATCGTCGTGTTACTCCGCTCTTGTGTTGGAATATCTCAACAAAAACGGGGGATAAGGAGGAAGAGCTCTATATCCCAAGGGCACCGACCTCTGCTCGCAGATAGACAAAGAGCGGCTAGCTCAGGGAAGAGGAGGTGATTCGCACGGTCTTACAAAAACACACGTCTCCCTTGTTTTTATGAATTGCGCGCAGATTCTCTACCCATGAGACGTGCCTATAACCCGCCAGTGACAAGCGCAGAAAAAGGCCCAAGCCCGCAACCCGGGGCAGCAAGGGCCGAGTTTTGATCGGGGAATGGCATGTTCCGATACAGAAAATTCATATTTATCGAATTAAAGATGAGACAGATCTGGATCCCGATCTAATTGTGCCTGCTTGATGAAGCACTGCGCATTAATGATGCCATGGGATCACGACTTGGATGGCGGGTTTAAAAATAGTCGCGATCATGCAACTCTTAAAAAGGGTGGCTTCAGCGGACTACAGATAAAAACCCCCCGGGCGATCACGGGCGCAGTCAAGGGGATGCTGTAAAACTGGTGAGGAACCTGAAAGGCCGGAGTTGGTTTCGAAAACGGTCAATCGATAAAGGGGGAATGACCTGCGCGAGGTTAAGCCGCAGCGACGGAATTTGAAAACGGGTTCATAATCACATGTCACACCTGCTGGAATGCTCCTTCAAGGAAGGGGGCCTATTCCCTGACGGGAGATCACTGGAAGCAAAGCGAGACTTGAATTGCAGGCGCACGTATCAGATAAAAAACCGGGGTAGGGCGCAAACTTCAGCCGATGGGACGAGGGGTAGTTTGTTTGCCACGGTGATGGGGGGGATTAAGGAGAGTCCGGCTGCATCATTGACCCACTGAACGCTGGGGCCAGTGGGCAGGGGTAAGTCCGGGGCTCTAGATCCCCACCAGCTCTGGCCCGACGTACTCACGGCAACTATTTTGTCGAAGTACCCGAGGGGAAGATTCTAAGAAAGAGGGGGTGGCGTGTATTACAGTAAGAGCATCCCCATTCAGCGGGGACGCGGCGGCGGTGGCGGGGATAAGGGGGTCTGTCCGTGCAGTATCGGAAGGGGCATACAGCGCGACGGGGAAGGAACGGCTGATTTGTATACATCTACATCTTCGAGGGGGCATGATGCCTTTAGAATTGGGTGAATCGCTCTTCGCGGGGTCCAATTGGGAAACCCGTGCACAACTCAACTTCTTGTATGCCCTTATCGGGCGTCTGGGGAAAATCAAGGGTTTGTAACGCGGGGCGCTGAAGGAGGGACAGGTGGGCGAAGAAAAAAGCGGTCATAAAGGTAGTGGCAGGGGGTTAGACAAATTCCGAATCTCGACTTTTAAGCACCGATCCTAATAAAGCAAAAGCTTCCTCGCGAAGCCGCGCAGGGGGGTCCGATCCTAATTAAATAACACTCTCAGGGGGCTAGTCTTGTATCTGCTTGGTTTTACTTGTCGAACTGGTTTTGAAAACCCTGGAGCATTTTGTTGCTGTTCTAGTGTAGGGGGGCTGTTACCGCCTACCGGAAAGCTTCGGAAAAAAAGGTATAAACCATCATTATCTTACCTATTAAAGGGTGACCTCTTGATTCGTCCATAGCGTCAGGCCCATCCAGGACCCAACGGCGTCGGAGAAGTCAGAATAACTACAGCAAAAGGAAAACGGCTGGAATGGATAGCGACGTGGGGAGATTGGCAAGATCTCGCAGTAAGGCCGCCGCATCTTACAAACCAAGGGGAGTTGATGAACAGTCTTGGAAAGGTCAAAAAGTTATCACCCTCACTCACTAGAGGGGGAGCAGGAGTCAGCTCTAGAACCAGTTCACATCAGCAACCATTTCATCGTAAGACAACCGCATCATAACATTTTGTCGACCTGATAAGGCGGTGGGACCTTCTGGAACTCTTCAAGACGCGAGGAATAACATAAGAAAGGTGTTGCGTAACAGCTCAAACAAGATCCTAGAGATCCTCAGCTCTCCGACAGCTCTCTAAATTTTTCAGGCCGTCTTCATGGCCGATGCCAAAATAGATCAATCAGTCACCTTCTCACTGAAACATTAGTCAAAAGTTGACTCCTTCGGATAAATCTAAAGCCGAGAAGCAAGCTGCAAGGGACACAGGGAAAAGCAACAACACTCATAAGAGAATATAACAAATCCCTGGCGGGATGGCCTCAGAAAATGCAATACAAGGGCTTACTAAGATGGGGAACGAGATCTCCAAACGGGATGAGGAAGAGATATGGCAGTCACACGTCATAGAACCTGGAAAACACCTTCTAGTCTGTCCGCGCACATTTGCTTAATCCTGTGCTGGTGAGACCGGTGCCTCAGGAGTACGGTGAAAAAGATCCCTTCGTTGTGTCAGGCCAGCCGGTCAGAGATAGGCCAGTCGACCTCGTAGGTTGAATACGGCTTTCTCTCTCTTCCATCTGCGCGGGGTGAAACCAGTAAGGGGTAGGAGGGTCTAAGGAGGACTGATTAGATCAGATATCTCGTGGTGTCTGGAGACACGTCTGGCAAAAATTGTGGTGGATCAGGCAAACTGAGGGTGCTGCTCACGCAGCCGAGTTCCTGTGTCCCCGGGACTCCAAAGCATTGCGATTCGAAAATTTCAGAGCAAATTTGTCGTCGCTATATCGTGTGCCATTCATGCATCTGGTAGTCTCAGCGACGCTGGCCAGGTACGCCTTGCTCAATCGAGGGCAATTGCTTCTTCGGCCTAATTCGGACCAAGGCCAATATACTTGGTCTGTCCAAAGGGAAGCAGTCCGCCGTCGGAAAAAGGATTTCGGTCACCTTTCCTTACCGGATCGTAGTCCGAAACGCGATTCCGCCACCGGGGGCATCGTTCCGGAGCGGGGGGGGGTAATTCTCCGACGCGGCCACGTCGGGGGGGATAGGGTGCGACAAATCGAAGGCAGATCTGCAGTTCATCGTAAAAGACATGACAAGGTTTCCTTAGTTACTTCAGACCGGGCGTAGCGGTTCCGAGGACGGTCATGCAAGACATGACCAAAACCCGGTGAGTCAGAGGGGGGGGTCTTTTTTTGAAACACACTGCCGCAGGGGTCAAGAAAAAAAGAATAACCAAAGCCGAACGTCTTCGCGAACCCTGCGAATACAGCGCTATGCAAGCGATCGCGCGGCGTCAAGAAGCCCAGCGGAATTCATTAGGGCGTGGGCGAGGGCAAAGGTTTCAATTAAAAAAAAGACTCTAGATAGTCTTCAACTTCCCCACGATGTCAAACGCCAGGCGAAACGTGCTCCCGAGCTGGAGCGAAGACCTATAGCCGCCCAAAATTCCGAATCTTACAATTTCGGGGGAGAATCCCAACATGCATACCTGCCGTACGCAGAAGCGTTTTGGACGGTGGAAGGCCATAACGCCGTGATCAAGAAAAATTCGCGGCTCCTATCGCACGCGAGCGGGGATTCCTCCACCTCCGAATCCGCACCAGTCGCATCTTTCTCTATCGGACTGTCCATCCTTCATTAATTGGGCCTGATTCCAGTACCAGCCTCAGACTTCCTCTAGGTGGGGTATGTACTCTCTCCGGTTCATCGCAACGAAAAAAGGCGTCGTGTGGGCTTGGAGGTTGAAACCGCCGACCCCCTGTACGTATCCTTCGAGGTGTAGGGTAGGATCTGTAGGTATGCCGTCGAGTGATCCAGGTCCTATACCCACGTGGAAGACAGTTTGCCAGCACCATAACTGGTGAGGGATAAAACAGCAGAACCCGCCCAGGTAGATGGCAAACCACTGCCACCTCCCGGCGGACGAAGCTGAGCGGACATGGATATTTTTGGCGAAGGGGTAGAGTAGAAGCCGTCGGTGCCATCAATTTGCTTAGAGAACGTGGATCCGGTAAGTGTAAAATGTCCTGCTGTGCCTCTCAGGCTCAATGTTACAAGTGGAACTCGAACCAGTGGGAAAGGTCCAAGCGCGCGGTTTCGACCCGCTCTTAGATGGACAGGGATCGATCGGCTTTCGGGACGACGCCGGTCATTTTTGGCGGGTGCGGCGGGCCGGGAGGACCGTCGCACTGGGGGTTCGGAATTTATTTCGCCTATAAATACACGATTAACTGTGAGATCGTCCGTAAATTTTTGCTCCGGTCACATCAACATCAGTGTCGTTCTCTCCCATTCAAGAAACCAGTTCTGCATTCCTACGCGCAACGCCGGGCCCCCATATCATGGATAGGGACTGTCATGCATAAATAAGAAGGGAAACATGCATACGAGGAGGAAATACTCCTCTCGTCAAAAAATCGCGCAGCCACATGCCTGTGACCTCGGGGGAGAAGGTGTTTGTAGCGCGTTGCCGGTCGGGGTCTGCGCGCACCTTAGGGAAGGGGAGGCGAAGGGAACAGCCGAATTTGGGGACAAAAAATGTAACGTCGCTGGGATCAGACCGCAAAACCGCGCCTGGATGGCTGCGTCGCTTCCTTGGTCTAGGCGGCTAGTGTCCGCCCGTCGGGGATCTATCCGAAAAAAAAAACAAGGAGGAAAAATCTAGATTCAAAACCCGCGGGTGTCAACGAAAACCAGGCCAGGGAAGCCACGCTGACAGGCGCGTCTCGCTTGGGAATCCAAAAGCAAGTCCCGGTGAAATTATCGCAAATATTCGCCGCTTCCAATATATACAAAGCAGTGACCGAAGACGTGACAACAAACTCTTGCGAAAACACCTGGCGCAAACCGGGCGCACAATTATCATTGGAAGCGCGAGGTGGGAGATATGGGGGGGTTTCCGCTACGCGGGATTGCATAAGTGTTATTCCCTAGAGGAGTAGGCCGAGGGCAAGAGATGCCCGGCGGGGACGTATCACTGCTCATAATGTGATCCAGGGACAGACACTGGGGAGGGGGGAATTGCAGAGACAGCGATTGAATGTTCTTACCCGCGAACGCATTCCCAAGAGAGGACGACGGCAAGCCATAGTCTCTGGTCGTTCTCAAAACCCTGAAAAGAATTCCACCGGCGAGAAAAAGAATCAGAACGGAAACCAGCAGGTCGTGTCTACATCCGCCTTTTACATCGTAATTGTGAAAAAACATGGGTTCGAGAATCGCAGCGTGCGAGAGCCGGAACGGGCTTTTCACCATGTAACCGCTGATCACGTGCGAACGCAAAGAGAGGAAAATCGACGCTTGCAAGAAACCTTTATGCTGCGGAACGGTATCCAAGAGGACATACTGGGGCTGTGGAATGAGTGGCGCGTGTGGTTGGTAAAGGCAAGTGATGGGTATGACCGCGAGGTTCGTTCTTTCACGAATTACTGGAGAACTGAGCATTCGGTTTTTCAACCAGTGTATGCTTTGTGCAGGTTTCGACGTCTATAACAAAAAATTCACATGTCAGGCCGACATTTAAAATCGAAAAGCAGGCCGGCTGTGTCTATTTGGGACCCCAGTCGAAAAAAAAGTGCCTGCAAAGAACATGGGCTGGGGAGGACGTGAGATTCAGTTCGTCACCTATTCTAGGGGGCTGGTTCGTGTGTGGATCCGTCGATAATACGGGTTGAGCAGATTGCGAGAAGTGAAAATCGAGCTATTCCGCACCGAACATGACGGCCAGGCGTGGAGTACCATACTAGTGGGGAGGAAAGGGTTCACGGCGTGGCCTGAGAAATGAGCTTTTATTTTTCGGTTACAACGTCAGGAGAGGTCAGGGGCTTACGGCAAAGCTGGCAGGGGAATGTGAGCTGGTGAATTCAGTTTGGTCGGGGGGTAATACGAAATCTCCGGAAGTAGTGTCGCGCGAGGCGAGGCGTGGATGGCAGTGATGGGGGGTAAGAAAAGGCAGCAGGGTTCGCCTGGCACTGTTCGCCCAGGAGTGGGGATCGATCGCCAGGAGTTGAAATCATTGGCCCGCGGCCCAAGCAGAAAGTAGGGGGAAGAAAGGCTGCGCTAGACGAAGCGCGGTCCGAAGGTAGAACTTAGTGGAAAAAGCTGACGCCGTGCGGCCGGGCGTACTTAGGTGAGGGATTTTCAAGTGGGACCAGAAAGGCGTTAGAATGGTTTTGAAAACGACGAGGCTGCACGTTGTTGGAGGTCCTAGGGTGCTGGGAACAAGTAGATTAGAAGCATCCCTTCTACTGCAGTTAAAACATTCAAAATGAGCGTAACTTACAGAATTATAACTGGGCAAAAGTTTCGAGGAGGTCAAAAGGGGGACTGACACAGACCGTCCCTATACTCCGAAAGTGGGTCGGCAAAAGTATAATCGACGGGCAAAGTAAAAGAAAAGGACTTGCGGGCGAAGTGGAATCTACTGCTGGCGTATGGGATAGGAAATCCTCCAGGTGCCAGTCATTTCAGTTTGAGTGGCGGCGCAGTAAGTTTCGAAGCTCTTCAGGCTTTTCTCTCATCGGGAGATAAAGAAGGTATATTGGGAACGATTTTCTATGAGATGAAAGAATCCACATCCTGCGGAGTAAGTACTTTTCCATGACGTCTGTAGAAAGGTTAATCATGAAAGTCACTCAGGTACGAAAACACTGTAGAAGAAAAGCGGAATGGCGAACATCTTGCAGTAGCTTTAGAAGTCCTGTCATGTAAAACGAGGGACAGAGACTGGTGGGAGACAGCACGCTGAAGTTAACAAAAATTCACTGTTGAAAAGGTTTTCCACACGAGAACGTCGCACAAAAAGATCTGGCGATCACAGAGGGCCAGGGGAGTCGAATCACAGAGTCGGAACTTTGGGGACAATCCAAAGAAGCAATGGGCAGTCGCGCAATAGAAAAGAAAGTCGAAGAGGACGCGGGCGTCAATGAGAACGAGTAAAAAAAAGCGCAAAGGCGCGGGACCTTCCACGGCGGGAAAATGCGCTGGAACCGGGATAAAGAACTAGAGTTCCTTCAATAGTATCAAAAGAATCTGAGGGGCATCCACAAGCATCATGTATATCACACAATCCCTGGCGGGAGCAAGGGGAAAAAAGGTGGCGTCGAAGGGGATAGATGGGCGAGGACGTGAGAGAAATCAAAACTAAGGGTATGTGAGTTTAAAGAGTTGAATATACCAGATGCCGAGGAGTGTAGAAACGGTGGAAAGAGGGCGTTTCAAGATCTGGAAAGGTGTCAAACTGAGTATGTCGTCTGTTCTTTGGCGTTTGCCCTAGGAAATGGATCGGCTGTACCGGGTCGCTGTCTAAAAAAAGAAAAAAAAAGGTCCATTTCCATTCCGGTGCCGCCCGGCTTCTAGATCAAAAATGCGAAATACCCACGGAGGAAGCGGCCTCGGCGTGAACTTAGTGGAAAAAAGAGCCCACTGGCCTATTAGAGCGGGGGGTGAAGAACGCAGAAGTTGTCAGAAGGCATGGAGGATCAAGAGATCTTGTGGTCTCTATTGGAAATTCAGCCCAATGTCTGTAATTGTGGCTCACTTCGTATAGGCTCACGGCGGACAAGTCAGCGCGCCTTCACCTCCACGCGCATTGAAAACACATGTCGACAAAGCAGCTGGTTAGGTAGAGAGAACGTGGGGCCATGATGTCATGCTTCAGCGCGCGGGCACGTACGGCTTCCCATCGCGGGATTGGCGGGGCGCGGCCTGGCCTAGGGTCGAATGCAGAAGATGAGAAGGGTCAGGCCCAAAATTATGAGTGGCCATCCGGGTGAAAAGAAATTGGGAGTGAAGTCCATTCCGGAGGCCAGGCGCGCAGGAGATCAGTTCGAGCATGAGGCAAGAGTCAGCTGTCAGGGAGAAGGTGCTGCGCGTGTTCTTTCTGTCGGAGCTGGATGTAGAAATTCGGTCGACGCAGAGAATCTGGGAATGGAGCGTTTCTTGGAACTCGGCACATCACGAAAAGCACATCTGAGGGCTTACATTACAGTTGGTCAAATTTGCGAATACTGAGGTTTACTGGCGTCGTCCGGTCGGTGGATGCTGTGTTCAAGCTCAAAACTTTGTATCAACACTTTAAAAAGTTGACTTTCAGGTTGGGAACAAAAAAGCTGTTTCGTGTCGGAAGTGTAAGAGTGACACTACCGAAATCGCGTCAGAGCTACACCATACAGTTTTTCGACGGGGATTTGAAAAATGCCCGGGTCCCGTGAAATTTGCGTGGAGGGCTTAGCTAATATTTAAGATTATCATCTTTATTTCGGGGGTCCTGATGTAGGGGGAGGTATCAGTCTACTTGCTCTAGATGGCAACTTCGAATAGAAACGCTTGGCAATAGGGAGACGACGGCGCGAGGCGTAGGAAAAAGGAAGTCAGCCTATGACGCCATTAGCCTGCTGACATCTACGACCTTGGAATCGGCAAGACCATAGTAAGCGCCGCAATAATCGTCTGAAAAAAATTTTCGCGCAATGTCCAGGGAGTGGGGGGGGCAGGTATCAAGACAGACAATCTCCCTGTCATGGCGTCTCTTGGAACGTTTATGAGGACGATGTTTGTTCTTAAAGTCAAATCGCGGATTACAGGGGACGTCATTTCAACGCAGTTCAAGACTGGCAAGATGGGGTATAAAAGGAGGGACCGTTAAAGGTCTCTGAAATCAGTATTATCCACGGGCACAAGAAACCGGGCTGGGTGCACAATGTTTTTGAATAGGGAATATTCGCACGCTCCCACGACACTGAGCGGTGGGAGGGGAAAAATTACGGGGCTGGTAGGGGGTAAGAAAGCGGAAAAAGTGGGATCCTGTGGTCTGATAATGTTCACCGTCAGCGGGGTGGTGTTAAAGGAAAGGGGCTAGGGGTATATGGGACCCCAGTCCCTAGTGCATTTTAAAAACAGCGTGGACATAGGAAAACGCAGAAAAGTGTAGGGTTACAGCCATACTTTTCGGGTAAAAAAGGGTCGCGATCCGATGTGCATTTGCCGTGGTCGCTGGGGCTGAAAATCAATGCAACAATTAACGCAAATAATGAGGGCCCGGAGGTGGTTTTGCTAACCGATACTGTGAAGAGAAAAAGAGGAGGAGTGGGGAACATCGAATTTGACGTAAGAAGAAAGTTGGGGAATCACTGGAGAATATAAGAAAAAAACGGGAAGGGGTTGCAGGAGAATTTCCAGCAAGGGGTGCATTTTGCACATCGGGGAAATACAGGGTTATCCAGTTATATGTGGGAAAAAAGAAAGGGAGATTAGGCTGAGGCGTAACCGGGAGATGCAGGGGATGGGCAAGAAGTCGACTGTGGGCAAGTTTTTCGAAACCGCCGGCACATTTGTTGAAGGGGTTGAAACGAAAGAAAAAAAGAAAGAGGGGAGCGGAAGGCTTCTTGTGGTACAAGACATGGCTTCCAGGCGGGGGTTCAGGGGGGAGGAGTTCAACGGAAAGGGAAAAGGAAAACCGTAAGGCACGGGGATAGACATAAGAGCGAAGGGTGGGGTCTACTGTTCGCCATGAAGCATCTGGGAAATGATGAACAAGTATAAGAAAGGGAAGGGAGGAGAGGGGAAAGTCCAACTCCGAAGTTGCCAATCGTCTAATGTTTCTTTCCTCAGGGGGGGGGCGGGGGGGGGGGGGGGGGGGGGGGGGGGGGGGGGGGGGGGGGTGGGTGGGGGGGGGGGTTATGGATTAATCTGAAGTAATAAAATATCTGGGCAATGCGATTTGCGAATAGGACCATCAGTACTATAGTCGGGCGCGATCTTCATCAGGTCAGGGAAAGAGGGTGTTTCCGGTGTGGGAAGTGGTTTGAGGTTTGGAATGCTGATTTCGGGTTTGAGGGCTTCGTGAAAAGCAGAGAAGTGGAGAAGAGAATAGCGACGGAATATTTGGTGTTAATACTTAACGGGCCTTTTCTGAGGAGGGCCGGGAGCTCTCGTAGAAAAGGACCTATCATTGCTCAGTTCTTGGGGGGGGGGGGGCTTACTTTTGACGGGGTCGGGTGACGGCCCTACGGGAGTTTTTTAGCTATCAAACAAAATCGGGTAACTAGAGGTAGGTAGAAAAAAGATCAAAACAATAAGGGGGACCTTGCAAGAAAAGACACAGTGAGAGAAGAAAAAATAAAAAACCTGGGGCTATAGGATTCGGGTTCCAATAAAGGACCTTCGAAAGCTGTCTTACATACGCAGCGGGCAGCTTACACACGAAAGTTTTTTGCTCAATAGATGATATGCTCCGAAGTAGAGGCTAGCAAAATGGAAAGAGAGGAAGAAACGTGCCAGTGACGTACAAAATCACAGGCTGCCATGCACGCAGAAGAAAAAAGAAGATTATTTATTCCAACTCTCTTCCTGGCAGCGAGACGTTGAGAAGGAAGGGGGTACGTTTGCACGGAATCTGAGTCAGATTGTATTGCCTTAACGGAACAAATCGGGGGTCAACGGAAAACAAGGGGTCGGGGTCGAGGTATGGCGGGGGCGCACTGCGACAAGTAAGTGGAGGCGCAGGGGCGCAACGAGCGAAGGGGGGCAAGCAGGGGGGAAGAATAAAAAGGTCGAGGATCAGAAGGGGGCTATGAAGGGGGTTCTTACAATCAATTCCGGGAAACTCGCGCTTAGCGGCGACTCGCGCATAACATCAAGGCAGTGCGTGGAGAAAAAACCGAAAAAATGAGGTTTCGAAAAAAATCGTAAAAATCGGAGAAAGGCTGAACGGGCCCGAGACGGGCGTAGGTGGGACGCAGGCTCTGGTAATCTGGGAAAAACTAGGGGGAGAGGAATGTCGAGGCGGAAGGGGACGAAAAATCGGGGGGCAGATGAGACCGGGTATCAAAAAAAGGTTTCGACGCAAAGGGGTGGCAATCGAGGGCTAGTGCGACACATCGGAGAGCTGTGAAAATAAGCTGGGAGGTTCATACGGCACGCCTTCGGACTCGCGTAGGAAGGGGGGAAGGGGGGTGTTCAAAAAAAAAGGAATGGGGTGAGTGGGGGTTCTAAGCCGTCTGTTCGTCTTCATCGGGAGAGGCGGCAGAAGCGGGGACAAGAAAGGATGTGCAAGGCATTGGGGAAAACTGGCGAGCTATATCAAGAAGCCACAGAGAGACCTTGCATATAGTCAGCAAGGTGCAGGTTCTGTTGGTATTTGGACCCAGTCAGGGGCCATAGGAAGTGGAAACAGGGACAACATAAGCCTTGGGGCTGTCGATGACAGTGCGAGAGGCAGGGTCCAAGCTGGAGCGAAAAAGACCGGGGTGGTTTCTCGGGTGTATAGAATCCGGTGTGTGCAGAGACGGAGTTGTGCTAGTCCTCATCGAGATTTGCACGAAAGAGAAAGCAGCGTTTTCACATTTCGGTTCATTCTTTTAATACACTCTCTTCTGAGTGAAATCTCATTTTTTAAATACTTTTGGCGTTGCTCCAGCAAGCACGCAATTAAAAGCAGTGTCTTCAATCTTAGGACGGTCAAAGCGATAATAAAACAGCTGGGCTTTCGGTTAGGTATTAAAATTGTGATATTTGCATGGTCAAATCCATGAGATGCACTCTGTCTATTTTTCGGCTTTCATTGCTTGATCTGAGGGCCTTTGAGGAAACGGCTGGAATCCGGGGATAAGGGGGCAATGGTACAGGGGATACTAAATAAGTTGGAACTATAGAAGCGACAGAACCAGGGTTAAACATTGCCCAGCTACCCAAAGAACGGAACATGGGATCGCACGCTAATAAGTAGGCCGAAGAGGTATATTTTATATACTGCGTGGAGAGCGCTTATGAGGAACACGAGGGTAATATGGTGCCTTCGACTGTGGCTGAACGCGTGGCGGTGAAAAGAACGGTTGTGTTTTACTAAGGAAAAAGGGAGAGTTCTGTCTGGCTTTAGGGCCGACCAGGAAAAAAATCACCTGGCGAAGACCAGGAACATAAAATATGCATGGGGGGACACGGGAAACTTGACTGAAATTGTATTCTTCCTATTTTCCCTGAGCTCAAATATCGAAAAAAAAGGAAAGGGGTGATCGGGACGAAGCTATCCTGTGCCGATCCGACAAGGGGATAGGAAGAAGAGGTGTAATAGGACGGAAGGGAGATGAGACGTAGCGGAAGAGTCATGAATGGGCGGCACGCCTAATTCTCGACTAAGACTTCTGAGGCCATCCGGCCTTGTGCCTCGACATAGTGTGTTGAGGTGGGGAATCACAGTACTCTTTCATTGTGACGCGATTTGTTCCTTGAGAAAAAGAATGTCAAGGGAAATCAATCCGCTTGCTATTGTGGAAGAAGGGATCGCGCGAGAAACGCAATAAGACATAAGTAAAAAACACAGTTTCTAGCGGAGCGTAGCACAAAAGGAAGGACCTTGGTAAAAGAATGACGGAAGGGGCGTGGGAAAGGCCGGGGAAAAAGGAACGCAAGCCGGTCAGGAAAAACGGGGGGCTAAAGTTCAAAATAAATAAAGGGTGTTTCACAGCGACCAAGATCCGAGGAGCGGGAAAGAAAAGCGAAGCCAGGAAAGGAATCAAAAACGAAATAGGCACGAAATAAGATTAGAGACTAAAAAGGCGCGATCGCGCCGGGTCTGGGGTGCCCATGGGAAAAGGAAAACTAAGGGAATAGACGCTGGCTGCTAAAAAAGCTATGCGGACGCGGACGCGCTCATTTACCCTGAAGAAGCTAAACAGTCGCGGAACACGCATAAGGAGATCGCCGCCCAGGAAATGGCGATGGAAAGAGATTGAGACTACAAGGGTGATGAGAAGGATGGTAGGAGGCATAGCACTGAAAAAAAAAAAAAGGATTAGGGGATGACATTATTTCAGGTCACCAAAACCTTCTCATGGCGCGTTTAGGCCTACCTTCAAAGGGACGTGGGAATCCAGTGGATCGGGTAAAATGGGCGTTGGTTCCTAAGTGGGGTCTCCGGGTCGGAAAAGGACTTCATCAAAAGCGCGGGCGTCGGAGCATGGGGAGGGCAGACCGGGTGCGGTCCCTAAGTATCATGTACAGAAAAAACCCGAGATAAAAGGAAAGGGTCCTCGTCGTTGGATTAGTCGGTTGACACTCCTGGGCATGACATCTGCCGGTGGGGAGGTGACCAGGACTGCTGCGATGTGCGGAGGGCGGCTGAGGAGAATTCAGAGAGAGGCGGGGGGTGTCAGCGTCGGGAAAAGAACAAGTCTTGGTGGAATGAAACTGACGGGAAGGGGGGAGTAACGATTCCGAGTCAATTTCCAATTACCTTTCAGAAGAGTAGCAGAAAAGGACATTTTCTAAAAATTAATTAGCGTGGGTTTCATGCTGGTAACGTGGGCACCTTACCAATGCGTCGTTCTGGTAATTTCGGCTAGGCATCTTCAAGTTCGGGACTTAGCGGGTCTTTGTGTGGGGAGGCCGGTTATTCACATTAGGGGACAGCGCCGGAGGGGGGGTTACCTTCGGGGGGTGCCATGGCGTGTCGAATAGGGTCGGGGAAGGCTGCTCGATAGTAAGTATTGGAGGCACGTCCCATATTGCCGCGCGCAGTAAAATGGGCGCACGAGGGCAGGGGACAATACGATACACACAACCCAAAAAAAACAAACCCCCCAACCATGTCTCTGGGCGATCGTGATGGCTTCGGCTGGCGCGCGGGAGTCAGTACTGGGATTAAAGGAAACAAGACGGCAAGGAACGGGTACCGGGGGAAGAAAGGGTTTTCAGCGGCTTCGGACATGAAAAAGCTGGCAATCGGAAAGTCTAATGGGGGAATAATGGATTGGTCGGGACCAAAAAAGGGATTACGTCTCGGGTTTACGGGGGGAGGAGGGTACTAGGAAAAACTAGACCAAAAGGTAATTCGAAAGGCTCCGTCACTTCGGTCAGTTTTCGAAAAACAGGGAGGTCGGCGCAGGAAAAAGAAAAGACGGACAAGAGAAAAGATCAGAGGCACGAGGGTAGCGCGGAAGTTCAATTCCGATCGGAGTTTCCGAGGAGGTAGGAGAGAAGGACTACGGGGCTCAGTCCGCGAGTGATATGATTCAAAGTGTCCCGGACGCAAGATGGAAGAGGGGGCACGGGGACGATGGGTAGATACGAGGGGGAAATGAAGGCTTCATACCTCTTCATTCACGCCAGAAATCAGGCTCTCAGCGCCGGAAGGCGGCCGAGAAAATGCCCGAAACGGGCTAACCTTGATTTTGCGGAGCGCCCAAGACTGCAAAATAAACGCCTTACGCTGCAGGCAGGGGGGGGGGTGCACGAGGGGACAGAGAGGAATCATTGGAAACCTTGGAACTAATTCTTAGAATCGCCTGTCATGGAAGAAGCCAGTCGAGGGAGGATGGTTAAGCCTAAACAGAAGGAAGCGAGGGGTGAATGGAAACTAGCTAATCGGCGGCTCGTGCGCTGCCGTTTCTCAGTCGTCAGACAGAGACTCCTTATCAAGCACGCCAAAGCGAAGGCAAAATGGACAAAATTACGAGGCCACTAAGCATGGAAAGTTCTCCTCACTCAAGGTCGGGATGAAAGAGAAGGGAGTTTAAAGCAGAAAAGCAAAAACACGGGGACCTTAAAAAAAGGGGTTCGAATGTCAAGTGGGGGGGCTGCCTGTGGGTCCTATAGAGGACGCGCGTGCCGTTGGAGCCGTGGCAAAATTGCGCCGAGCGGGGACCGGGAATCGATCAGGCGTATAGGGGGGGGGCAACCGCAAGCAACAAGGAGAGAAAAACAAGTCACACCCTCCTTCACAGGGAATTGGGAAGATGGGGCAATAAAACGAGTTTATTGAACGGAGCGGGAATACGGAGAGCACGTCGAGGGGGAAAAAATGGACTGGGGGTGGAAAGCACAGGAGAAAAAATTTGGGAAGCAGGGGACAGAAGATAGGCCCTTGGCTCCTGGGGTGCCAGGCTGCATGAAAAAGAAATAAGAGGGTGGGGTACAAGCTCTGAAGATGGGGGGAAGTAAGTCTGTGGTGCTCTGACCAGCTGCGGAAGATCCGTACTCGAGATGTTCAGGTAGTACCGAGAACGGGCCCCGGAAGTAGTCCTCTGACATTTTCGGTGGGGACAGGGCAATGAATCCAAGGGACAAAATGGGTGGTCGGTTCGCTCTGGAGATCATGATCCTATGGTGTTTTCTTGATTATAAGTTGCGCGCGTAGGAGAAAATAATAAGACGCTTGATCACTCACGAAACAAAAATGAAATGAAACATAATCCCATGCTTGGTTCTTCGGCTGCCAGGGCATCATCAGGTGGCTCAGGGGGGGGTAGCCGCTTGTCATCTGGAACTTCGCAAGTCAATAATGAGGCAGGGGGAAGATATGCTAGGGTCTCTTAAGGATAACAGGCTTCAAGGCGGGGGAGCGAAAAGGACCTCTCAGCCAAAAGCTTGCGCGGCGAAAGCACGCGGCTGAAGGGGGCGTTCGGGGGAGGGCTGTGAGGAAATAATCAATGGGTGTAGGAGCATGTTGGGGTGGCGCATGCGCAGATGGGATTCGGAGGGGGTCGTAGGGTAAGGCCAAGAAATAAGATGTACGGGTTCATCGAATTATCGTTGCTTTTGTGGGACGCAAAGGGGGCTGCGCGACAGAAGGGAGGGGTCGGGAAAGGAAGGGGAGAGCCGGGGATGTTCTTGGGAAAAAAAATCGCGGGGCCAGATACATCTCGTCGGATGTTGGGTCTATCTGCTCGGAAGAACAGAAAAAAAAAGAGGGAAGGAGAGATAGAGGCAAAAAAAAAAAGACAGGCAACTAAGAAATGTCAACGTTAGGATAGGCTGGCGAAAAGGGCGCGAACGGAGACGTAGCGAAAGGCGAGTGTCACTTTGCTAACGGCTCACCAGCCAGCTAACCTTTTAGCGCCAATATGAGGATGGTTCCTGGGACTGGGGACGCGGCCGATTCATGCTCAGCCTGGGCCATGCGAGGTGCCCGGGAAAACGAAGGAAAAAGGTGGGCTCACAAAAGGACCGTGGCAGGTCTTCATTTTCCGGGACGCCGCGCTGAAAATGTGGGGAAAATATGGGGACCCTTTTCGAGAAAGACGTTGTACTATTGGTTATTCAAGACGGCAGAAACGAAAACTATCGGGAAGCCAGAGGCTCGAACGATTTAAAGCCTCTGGTGACTTCCTAACTGGCTAAAGGGAAGCTACTGCTCGACGGTATATTGACTACTTATTGGGAGTTGGGAAAGAAAAAATGGAACGTGGAAATGTCGGTGATAAGAAATTTGCTAATACTTTTTTTCTCAAGCTTCCGAATCATTGCAAGCATAAATCATGATAAGCTGCAAAAAGAACCTGTTCTCATAAACTAAGGGGGGGGCGTTACATCTGCTGGGATTCGCAAAAGAAAGGGTGTAAAATAAGTAGGGGAGTAAAAAGTGAAATCCGAGTATAATGAAGGTGACCAGCGAATAGATTGGGACTGCGACAGGCACTTGGAAAAAAGGGAAAGTTAAAAAACATCTGGGTGGAACAATGGTCAAGGGGCTGTTAATGGGGAGGAGCGGCAAAAAAGAGGGACTATAACCAGAACAGGGAGGGAAAAGACGTTCTCAAAAGCGCAAAAAGGGAGCATCGAGAACGGGCGTGGACTCAACTAAAAAAGTTGCAAAAAAAGTAAAAGAAATTAGAGCTGGAAGTATACGCGAAGGGGGGCAGTTTGTTCAAGGGGTGTTATGCGAAGGAGGAGGCTGTGCAGAGAATGGGGACCGCGGAGTAATTTGGTAACTTCTTCTCACTGTTGGGATTTCATTCGCGCTATACGGCCAAGAAAAGGGGTAAGAATGCACTAGAAAAGGGTGGTGGGGGGGGTGGGGGGGGAACGTCGCGTTGTAGGGTGAATCCCAGGGGACAAGGAAGGGGGATCCGGGGTCTGACACTATGTCGTGGGGGGGGTACTTGGGAACTGTACCGATCAAACCAGGT